>Ga0153916_10000021_pt1 | contig 98260 bp, 86 predicted proteins | sample Opewatmetagenome_FD_109642 | JGI IMG/M metagenome (GOLD analysis project Ga0153916, IMG submission 109642) | Freshwater wetland microbial communities from Ohio, USA - Open water 3 Core 3 Depth 4 metaG | ecosystem: Environmental > Aquatic > Freshwater > Wetlands | place: USA: Ohio, Lake Erie...
AAGCTCTCCTCCAAGCTGCTTCAGGTAAGTCACATTCCCCTCCCGCGCCTTACCGAGCGCGAAATCATAACCTACCCAGAGCTGACGAAATCCAAGATGATCCAATAAAGATGAAACATAATCACGGGCAATGGATTGGGAGATTTCATACGTAAACTGATGAGTAACTACGATATCAGTGCCAAGTTCATCGAGTAATTCCACTTTTTCAGATGGCGTGGTTAAATAAAAAGCCCCCGTCCTACCCCGCAATATGACCGCGGGGTGCGGATGAAAAGTTAATACACAAGATCTGGAACCAGCCTGATGGGCATGGTTATTTAGCTCATGGATAAGTTGTTGGTGGCCTAAGTGAACACCATCGAATGATCCAATAGTCAGCCATGTATTCTGGATATTGACACCGTCGAGAGATGTGTAGTGTTGCACCATGGGGCGTCAAGATCTTTAGTTATGAAAAGAATACTTTACGTGGTTGCCATTCATTGGTTGCTTCATCGAGTTCCATAAGTGCAACCAGATCACCTTGCTGGCTGATGCCTCTGACCCATCCTTTTTCCCCGCCTTCAGCAGCGATTCGATGCCCGTGACGGATTAACTCCACCTGGTCTCCATCTAATTCCACCATATGCCAATCTCCTAAAGCTTCAGCAGCTGGGATGAGGAATTTATACCAATCCCCAACATGAAACGCTTCTTGTAGCCGGCGTAACGGCACCGCATCACGTAATGTGAAGCGACCAGATTTTGTCCTCCGTAATCCAACCAGATGTGCCCCACATCCCAAGGCGACACCCAGGTCATTCGCGAGAGACCTAACATAGGTCCCAGAGGAACAAAAAACATCGATGACAGCTTCAGGTGGATTCCATTCAAGTAATTCCAAACTATAAACCTGGATTGTTCTCGGTTGAAGTTCAACTTCTTCCCCTTCCCGCGCCATCTCATATGCTTTGCGACCTTGAACTTTAATCGCCGAATATGGCGGCGGGACCTGCTGAATTTCACCAATAAATTGCTCCAAAGCTTTTTCAAATTGCTCTTCTGTGATGTTCTCTACAGATCCAGACGAGGTAACCTTACCCTCTGAGTCAAAAGTATCTGTGGTGCTACCCAAATGTACCGTTGCCTGATAACGCTTATCCGAGGCGGAAACATATTCACTCAAACGAACAGCAGGTCCAACAAGGACTACAAGTACACCTGATGCCCTTGGATCCAATGTACCAGTATGTCCAGCTCGGTGGATATTTGTCCCCCTGCGGATAATTTGAACAACATCATGCGAAGTTAAACCGACTGGCTTATCGACTACCAATACACCAGATACGGCGTTTTTTAGTTGATCTTCATAATTCTTGTTCATATACCATCCCTAATTATAAATATTCTATCTATTCGCCTCGATAGTATCCTTGACAAGATTCATAGCTATCTTTGTGTCTGCCAAGACATTTTCAAGTACTTCATTCAATATCCCTTTTACATCTGCTCCTGCAGCTGCTTTGTGTCCCCCGCCCCCATATTTCTGGGCAATTTCCGATACATCTAAATCGGATGCCAGACTACCACACAAGCGCCAACTTATTTTAACATATCCTGCGTCTTGCTCTGTTAATATTACCGCTACCCTCGCTCCTTCAATTGCGGATAATATTTTTACTAAATCCGCATCATCCCGAGCTTTATATCCTGCCTTGTGACGTTCACTTAATGAAAGTGTTGTCCATACTAATCCATCTTCCATCTGGATTTTAGATAGCCCAGCCCCCCAGTATCGTGCTGAAGAAAGTGACTGTTCAACAATCGTTTTGTAGTATATATCCGCCAGGTTCCCGCCCAGTTCCATTAAATCTGCAACCATTCGAAGGACTTGTGGATGGACATTGGTCGTGCGAAAGCCAATCGTATCAGTGACTATTCCGGATAATAATGCGTTTGCGATTGGCTTGGTGATTCGAAAACCTAAATCTCGCAGGTATCTAGTTAATATCTCTGCCGTAGCCACTGCCTCTTTCTCAACAAGATTTAGCCTGGCAAAATAAGTATTCGTCTTATGGTGGTCGATGTTTAGGTCAGGAATATCATAATCATTAAAATCAGTATCGGTTCGCTCAACCTCAGAAGAATCAACGACAATAATGTAATCAAATTTCCCTACAGGTTTCATTTTTACTAATTCACTTCCGGTTAACAACCGAAAGTTTTCCGGTATCCCATCTTTGAGTACCATTTGGACATCTTTCCCAACTGCGAGTAATGGCAAACCCATAGCTAATAATGATCCGATGGCATCTCCATCTGGTCGTTGGTGCGATATGACTAATACCTTTTTTGCCTGTTTTAATTGCTTACGAATTGTCGCAATCAATTCATGATGAGGGTCCTTCACGTTTTACCGCCCTATTCTTCTTTGAAACAACAGTTTTCGTTGTGTCTGTCTGATGGATTGTAATAAGTAATCGTTCGATTTCATCCGCTCGCTCAAAGGTTGGATCCCAATGAAATCTCAATCGAGGAAAAACACGCAACTCCATTCTATGAGCTAATTCACTCCGTAAATAACCTTGTGCATGCTCTAATCCAGATAAGACTTCTTGAGATCGTTGAGATCCCTCGAGTGCACATACATAGATTTCAGCAAAAGCCAATTCCCTATCAACTTCGGCACCCGTGATGGTGACGCCTTTTAAACGTGGGTCACTACTCTCCATTAATATTATTTCTGAGAGCTCCTCCCGAATCCGTTCTGATATTTTAGCTAATCGTGTTTTGGATACCATCTCAGTCTCCGGGATTTATCAGGCTGCAGCCACCATCTCGACTAAAACACATTCAATTCGATCGCCTTCTATAAAATCCGAAAAATTCTTGATCGCGATACCGCATTCAAATCCCTGGCGAATCTCCTTAACATCTTCCTGAAGATGTTTTATCGTTGAAATCTCGCCAATTGCAACAATCTCTCCATTCCGGAATACTTTCGCTCGTGTATTACGTCTAATCTCACCATCGAGGATATAGCAACCAGCAATATTCCCAACTTTAGATATGCGAAACACCTTTCTAACATCAGCATGCCCTAAGATGGTTTCTTTTTCAACCGGCTCAAGCATCCCATTCAGTGCTTTCTCGATATCTTCGATCATTCTATAAATAATGTCATAAAGTCGAATGGATACGCCTTCTTTTTCAGCTAACCGTCTTGCAGATACGTCTGCTTGTACGCTGAAACCAATAATTACTGCCTTGGAAGCGGCTGCAAGCATAACGTCGTTTTCAGTAATATTGCCAGTTTCTGCGTAGAGAATATTTACCGTGAGTTCCTCAGTGCAAAGGTCTCTCATTGAAGAAATAATTGGTTCTAATGAGCCTTGAACGTCAGCTTTAATAATTAACCTTAATTCCCGGATCTCACCCGCCTTATATTGATCATATAATTGCTCCAAAGTGATTTGGGCTTTCTTGCCACTTGATACCTTATCACCCACGTGAGATTTCTCAGATACAATAGCTCGCGCTTCTCGTTCGGAAGGAACAACTTGAAAAATATCACCGGCTTGAGGTACTTCGTTTAGACCCATCACTGAAACTGGAGTAGATGGACCAGCTTTACGGATCCTTCGACCTCTAAAATCAAAGAGTGCTTTCAATCGCCCTAAAGCTTGCCCGACAACGACCACGTTACCCAGTTCAAGTGTTCCATTTTGGACTAGTAACGTAGCCATTGGACCTTTCGCTTTATCTAATTCAGCTTCGATCACCGTACCGATTACCTGTCCATTTGGATTTGCACGAATATCCATATTGTCTGCCACGAGCACAATAGCCTCAAGCAAGTCCTCCAGACCTTCCCGCCGTTTGGCAGACATGGGCACGACGATAGTATCCCCATCCCAATCATCAGGTACCAACCCAGCTTCTGCCAATTGTTGTTTCACCCGGTCTTGATCGGCATTGGATTTATCTATTTTATTCATCGCCACTATAATTGGAACTTTAGCAGCTTTTGCGTGGGCAATCGCCTCTTTGGTCTGAGGCATAACGCCGTCATCTGCCGCAACTACCAGAATTACAATATCCGCGCCTTGGGCACCGCGCGCTCTCATGGCAGTAAAAGCAGCATGACCAGGAGTATCTAAAAATGTAATTAGATGCCCGTTATGTTCTGCCTGGTATGCTCCAATATGCTGAGTAATCCCTCCGACTTCCCCTTCAGCAACATTCGTTTCCCTGATTGCATCCAAGAGGGTGGTCTTTCCATGGTCTACATGACCCAGGATAGTAACAACAGGAGGTCGTAATTCCAAATTCTTAATTTCTTCGTTGGCAATGGTCTTCCTCCATTGAGGTATTTCTCCGAGATCCTGCATGGTAATCTTTGGACTTTCAGGTACGGCTTCAAAACCCATCTCTGAAGCAACGATTGCAGCTGTATCAAAATCAATGGGTTGATTAATACTCGCCATTACTCCATTTGACATCAATGCCTTAATAACATCAATGGGGCTGGTTTGCATGATCTGGGCAAGGTCACGCACTGTGATACTTGAAGATAATTCTATTTTCTTTGAATTGTTGCCGTTCTCGCTCATATGGTACCTCTATGAATTCGATTTATTAGACCCCTATGAGCGGGTGAGATGTATCACTCGTTCATTGTCGGTTCCTACTCCGGTAATGACACGGCGTAATTCACTAGACGCTCGCGCTCTTCAGGAGTTAATTCAATTTTCAACGCGTTCGCAAGTGCTCCCTTCAATCCTCTTTCCCAACACGTACGCAATTCATGAAGGTAAGCACCCCTTCCTGCCAATTTACCCGTCGGGTCAATGACAACCCCTTGCGGGCTTCGCACTATTCTAACCATTGAACGCTTAGGTAATATTTCCCTACAACCTACACAGGTACGTTGGGGAATATGCCTTCTTTTACCGGTTTTTCGGGGCACATGTCCTTCTTATATAGGTTTAAAAATTCCAATCATCTTCCCAATCACCGCCACGTTTGCGTTTTCTTTTCACCAGAGTGATATCGCGATCTGGATCATAGACAACTTCCACGAATTTTTTCTTTTTCTTCTTCTTTTTACCTTTTTTATCTAGATCTTCTTCTTCTTCCTCTTCCTCGGTATCTTGTATTCCAAGTATTTCAGGTCGTAATGCGAAGATCTCGTTAAAATCAATCGGTTTCTCAGTTTCTTCTATTACTTCACCAATAACAGCTGGAACTTGTTCCTCGCTAACCGCTTCAGGCTCCGTTGTAATTTCCTCAACAACCTGGGCAGCTTCCTCCACAGTGGTCGGTTGAGCTAATGAGACTTCTTCCGCTACTTCCGGCTGTTCTGTTGCAATAATCTCCTCGGGGGCAGGTGTGACAATCTCTTCTACTTTCTCGACCTCTGGTTCTACCAACTCAATCACCTCAGGAGATACCACCTCAGGTTCAGCTGATGGGAACGAAATATTCGTCAGTTTTTCCTTAATTTCTTCCATCGCCTTTGGACCAATTCCGCTTATCCCCAATACTGCGTCTTCATCCAAAGCTAATTGGAACATTAAATCACCAATGGTCTCATAGCCTGAGGAGCTGAGTAGATCATAGATCCGGTCAGTCAAAGCTAAATCTTCGAGGGACATGGCGAAAGCAGCTATCGGAATCTTAGCTCGTGTCTCTTTCCGACGTTCTTCTTCGGCTAATTTTTCAGCTGTTCGGCGATGGATTAGACCACGCTCGACTCTATCTACGAATTGACTCAGGAATTGATATTCCTCTGGAGTTATCGGTCGTCCTTCAGCTTTCTTGCCTAAAATAAGCTCAACCCTTGGAATATTCTCTGATTCCAATTCTGCCATTGATGCAAATTCGCGATCACTTTGTAATCGATGGATTGCATCACCTGAGGCTTCTAGCAACGATTTAATATCTATGCGCCATCCAGTGAGTTTAGCTGCTAAGCGTGCATTTTGACCATCTCGCCCAATTGCCAGGCTAAGCTGATCATCCATTACGACCACCGTGGCAGTTTTCGTCCCCTTGGCATGTTCGTTTAGATAAACACCAGTTACACGTGCTGGACTGAGTGCTTTAGCAATATAGGCTGCTGGATCAGGATCGAACTCAATCACATCGATTTTTTCGTCATTCAATTCACGAACGATCGCCTGAATGCGCACACCTCTGATACCTACACATGCACCAACTGGATCTACCGCTGGCTGTAGAGCTGCAACTGCTACTTTTGATCGTTGCCCAGGCTCACGTGCAATTGAACGGATCTCTACTAGTCCGTGGTAAATCTCAGGGACTTCATTCTCTAGCAGACATCTAAGGAAATTGCGATGTGAGCGCGAAAGGACAATCTGCGGACCCCGCGGGGTTTGTTTGACTTCGAGTAATAATGATTGCACCCGATCATGGACGCGAAAATGCTCACCATTTATTTGCTGGTTTCTTGGTAAGACACCCTCAGCTTTCATGTCCAATCCAAGCGTGACCTGCTGTGGAGTGACCGCTTGGACAACGCCACTAACAATTTCACCCACTTGTTTTGCATAATAGTTCATCTGTGAATCGCGCTCAGCTTCACGGATGCGCTGCTGAATTACCTGTCGAGCAGTTTGAGCAGCCACTCTTCCAAAATTAGTAGGTGTAGATTCCACGGTGACCATACCGCCAAGCTCAGCGTTTGGATCAATCGTGCGAGCTTGTTCAAGCGATACCTCTGTCCGCTCATCTTGAACAGAATCCACGATCTCTTTCTCAGCAAAGACAGTGACTTCGCCTGTTTCAGGATCAATCTTTGCCTCCACCAATTGTGCAGTGGATGCATTTACTGCCCGACGGTATGCTGAAACCATGGCAGCTTCGAGGGCTTCAAGGACTACATTTTTCGGTAGACCTTTTTCCTCGAGTACCTCATTAAATGCCAACATGAACTCGTTTTTCATTCCTTGATTTTCTCCGAACAATTACTACGACGGGATTGGCCTTATACGCAAGAAAAGTGGGGGCTGCCCACTTTTCCACGTCGCCACAATCAAAATACCTTTACCAAAATTATTTTAACACGAAAATGATTGAATTGCAAGGTGTAATGATTTAATTAATTATATATTTATCTTATCCCTATAGATTCCATATTGATTGGGCCTTTTTTAATGTAAGCTGCCAGGCACTATTTTCTTTATACGGGCATGGATATGGATCATCAAATATTTTCCCGGTCATGGCAGAGATCGCTGCCACAGAGCAGACACTTCCCGCGTTCAAATCATAACCGCCTTCAAGGATCAAACCAATCTTGCCGCCGCAATGGATATCCGCCCAGGTGCATAATTTCTTGATCAGATTCCCATAACATCCAGCTGTTAAAAGAAGCTGTCCAAGAGGATCCATCCAGTGAGGATCAAATCCATAACTAACCAAGAGCACTTGTGGGCTTCTCTGATCAAGCAACGGTAATATTAGCTCATCCATTATAGCGGTAAACGCAATATCCCCCGAGCCTGGCGGAAGAGGAAAATTAGCTGTCCAACCAGCTCCTTTTCCTTCACCAATATCATCTATGTGCCCTGTACCAGGATAAAATGGCGATTGGTGAGTGGAAATATAGAGCACATCATTTCTGGACCAAAATATATCCTGGGTTCCATTGCCATGGTGCAAATCCAGATCAACGATCGCTATCCTCTCTACACCGAAATTTTTAATTAAATATTGCGTAGCAATAGCGATATTATTCATCAAGCAAAAGCCCATCCCTTGCCCATGGGTCGCGTGATGGCCCGGTGGACGGGTCAGAGCAAATCCTCGTTTTGCCTTCTCTTCCCAAATAAATGATGCCAGTGCAGCAGCTCCCCCTGCAGCTCGATGAGCCAGGATCCATGATGCAGGGGTGGTGTAGGTGTCCATATCCAGGTGCCCCGATCTCTTGCATGTCATTTCCAATAAATTCAAATAAGCTGGCGAATGTACTTCTTGCAGAAGTTCTACAGCTAAATCAAACGGTTGTAATTTTGGATAAGGATCCCATAAACCGGCATTTTGTAATGCAGCCTGTATTATCTCGATACGTTCTGGTCTTTCGGGATGGCCGCTTTCATAATGATCGCTATGTCCCTCTGGGTAAAAATAGACCATATCTTCCATACTCATCGCCTTTGGTTTATATCGTTATCTGATTCCTCTGGATTAATTAACTAAATGCCAAATTCCTATTGCACCTGGATTGCGATTTGCCCAAGCAAAATAAGGAATGGATACAAGCTCTATCTCACGGGTATAAGCATGCTGTAGATTTAAAGGAAAAATAGGTGTTTAAATAGCCATCCTTATCTTGAGCCTTGGTAATCAATTCAATGACATAGTCAATTGAAGTTAGCAACTGTTCATCGTGGTTATCAATCATTGACCATGAAGCAGCCTCGAGCCACTTGTAAACGTCTGAGTCATTAAACACGTATCCTTGGTATGGATTTATTGAATCGCCTGAGATGCGCTTAAAATTATCTAGCCTGCCTGTCTTCTCAAACAGTTGAAATTGAGTAGGTATCGTTACATTTTGGTTCATCAAAACTCGAGATTGCCAGAAACCTTCATCCAGGGAAATACCACTTAAAGGAGTTGGTTTTAACCGCACATACGGGCTGTGGGATGTATCGAGTATCACAGCATTATCTCGAATCTTCATATTCATATTGGCTATACGAAGTTAAGGTAATTCGTAGTTAATTTTGATAAATTTGAGTAATAACCCCGATATCCTTCAGGCAATATTACGGCTATTTGGTACATGATTTCATCAACCATCTTACTTCGAATTTCCCGGTCTAATTTACCTTCAGGGAATTGCACCTTGAACAATTTTCCCACCCGTATGTGGAAATCCGTCCGTTTAAAGCGGTTGATATTATCGCGTAATCTCTCACCCCCATAATAGACTAATGGCAATATTGGCGCCTCGCTGTGATGAGCCAATAGCACGATACCTGGTAGTCCTCGTCCCAACCTCCCATGCCCACTCCGAGTCCCTTCAGGGGCGATTGCCAGGATTTTTCCCTCCTTCAATGCATCCAATGCACTCCTAAACGCATTGGTATCTGCTTCTCCACGTTGGATTGGAATTGCTCCCCAGAGATCAAATAATAAACCCATGGCAGGATTGTCCCACGTCTCCGCTTTGGCAAAACCGGTAATGGTGCGTGGTTGCAGATGTGTGTACATTACGGGAACATCCATAAAATTGATATGGTTGCTGACAATAATTAATGGTCCATGGTCCGGGACATTAATTAATTGCGTGTCGTCGATGTTACATAATATCCGCGTCAAACTCTTAATGGACGTAGTTACAACAGCATACGCAAGGTTCATGCTTCAATTCATCCATGCAGGATATTTATGGGTTGTTTTATAATTTCAATGCTCAATTCCTTCCCCGCAGTACAAATTGTCTCCCCATCAGCGTGTACTGGCAAGGAACCATCGATAGCAACAATATGGATTTTTGATGCTCGCCCGGTCTTGATTTGCGGATGAGTAGCCTGGGTGCCTTTCATAAAGCGGGGGATCATCTTAAGTATTCCAATTCGACTTAATTGACCCGCAATACAAAGATCCAATAATCCATCATCCTGATGCGATTCCGGAGCCATCATAAACCCACCACCCATTCTTCTGCCATTCATGATTGATACCATCAAAGATGGCTGGGTGATCTGCTTTTCATCAAACTCAATCCGCACCAACGGAGCATTGAAAAATAGAAAAATCGTGCGCAAGGCAGCTACAATGTAATTTAAGAAACCATGCAGATGAGTTAGTTTTAGTGCCTCAAAACCTACCACTGCATCGAATCCAATCCCGACCCCATTACCAAAATAACGCCCTTGTGGAAAGTCACCGCCTATCACATGTCCCACGTCCATCAAGCGTTGCATCCCATCTTGGATCACCTTAAAACCATCTGGTAAACCTGGTGGTATTCCAAAACCGAAGGCAAAATCATTGCCACGGCCGATGCCGATAATCCCCATACTGGTATTTCGATTTCCTTGGTTCCAAGCTTGCATCAAACCATTTAGGACCTCATTGGATGTACCATCACCACCGACGGCAACAACAATATCCAAACCACCCATTGCTGCTTCTCTTGCCAGGTCAATTGCATGCCCGGGATGTTCAGTGCGGACAATTGTATAGTCCATTAAATTTTCACGCGCCATGTGTTCAATCTCTGGTAGGACAAGCTTCCCAGTTCCTTGCCCAGCAACCGGATTGACAATGAATTTGATCTTCTTCTTCATTATGGGCATGCCTCGGGGAGATTTTTCAAATTAAATAACAAAACAGGGCTATTTCCAATCCGATCAATTGTCCCATGGACTCGATAACAAGTATCAACCTCAGCTTGTGACCAAACCAGGTCATAAGAGACCCAATAAAATGCCCCTTTCTTATTACTGAAGATAACCAAGAAATTAGTTGGATATGTTACAGTCTCGATTACGATCCCATGGACACATAAAGTTTGTCCAACGTCTTCTAAAGTGATCGACAAAACATCTCGGCAATCCGATGAAGGTGTGGGGGTTATTGATTGTAATGGGGTAGATAAATCGACAATTTTAATAACTGGCGTGTTTGTCGGACGAATGGTTGGACTCGGAGAAGGTGTATTGCTCGGTTGTGGTGGTGGAGTATTCGTTGAAGGAATGGCAGATGGTGTGACAGTCTGCGTGGGAGTTATTTCCTTTTGAACTAAGTTTGCTAAGTTTCGCTCTAAGGTCGGTCGTCCCTGTCCAGCTATTGCATATAAAATCAACCCGATGATGACCAAACTAAGTAAGATTCCAACCGCTACTTTGAGGTTTTCCCTTTGAAAAATACTTTTCTTGGCAGGATGCGCATCACTGGCAGGAACCATATCCGTGCGTAAAGAGGTAACAAGATTGCCAATGGATGATTTTTCTTGCTTTTGTGCCGCATTACCTTCGCTAAAAATATCAAAAGGTTTACTTTCTTTTTTGTCAAATGACTTTTTAGCCATTAATCTCTTCTCGGTTGAGCGGGTGGAATAAGCCTAAGTATAGCATTAATCACTCATGGAAGATAAAAAGAGTCTGCGGGTGTTATTACCCGCAGATTCACATCATAGAAGTCCTTATCCCATTCTCGGTTCAACAAGGAAAAATTTGATGTTGTGGACTAACTGCTGAAAGAGTAACACTCGTGTGACTTATTGGAGCGGTAGCACTGTGCCCGCGTGCTTGGTCAACTGTATATTGGTATAATAAAGTAGGACCGGAATATTGAGTGATCAGACAATGTTGGCAATTAATTGAGCACAACGTTATTAATGTTTCTTAGCGTAATTTCAACCAAGTTCAGACGTTGGCAGATTTTGCTAGTAATTCTTACTCCTTTTTTATTAACATTATCTGCCTCAGCATTAAGAAAATACCCTTTCAGCGAACGATGATCCTTTGCTTTAGCAGTTAGGAGAATTGATAGTTGCTAGAATCCATCAGCATGGTAGAGTGGGTGAAACTTCTCGGTGGAATAATTGCTTTTTTGGGTCCCGGATTTTGTATCATCACAATATTATATAAAGACTCCTTGAAGAGTCTGACCCAATGGTTTGTTTTTTCCTTAGCTGTGTCTGTATGTTTCTGGGGGGTACTCCTGGCATGGTTAAAATTATTCAATATTCGAATAAATCTCCCTGGAGTTTGGTTTTTATTCCTATCAGGTTGGCTTGTAGGTTTTATTTATCTTATTTTAAATAGAAGTAGTATAAAGCTTGAAAGATTTTCGATAAAATTGCATGAAGTAGTAATTTGGATCTTATCGGCAACTTCTGGATTGATTATCCTTTGGAGTCTACGCTTTCAAGTTGCTGGCTTAGGAAGCGACAGTTATCATCACACCCTAATCGCCCAACTCATTCATGATAATGGTGGATTGCCAAATAATTATCAGCCTGCAACTGATCAGTTGATAAGTTTTAGTTACCATTATGGTTATCATGCCGCAATGGCGGCTTTGATGTGGCTTAGTGGCTGGGAATCCAGGCTGCTTGTTCTGGCTAGTGGTGCATTATTGGTTATGGTTTCGACTCTTTCGATTGCACTATTAGCTGAAGAGTTAACCGAACGACCCATAGCAGGAATTGTTGCCGGTGCATTCATTGGATTTGTTATCATTTTCCCGATGTATTTTCTTAATTGGGGACGTTATCCTCAATTAGCTGCTTTAGCCTTATTCCCTGTATTTTTGCAGATGATTATTGCTAATTTTAAGGACGACAACCGATCTATCAATTTTCGAAAAATCATTCTGTTTGCTCTGGTCGCAGCAGGTATCGCAATAACTCATTATAGAGTAACTATAATGGCTGCCCTAGCGGTCATTTTACTCGTCGTATTTATTAGAAAGAATGATAAATATTCGCTCAAAAATAATTTTCGATTTTTATTACCTTTGCTATTAATTGCGGGGCTAGCTTTATTATTCTTCGGTCCTTGGTTGTGGCAAGTTATTCAATCTCATCAAGTTGGTTACTCGATTAGGGTTGCAGATATCGATGCATCTTACTATTCAATTAAGCGACTAGATTCGAATGCCATTGGATATCCGACTAATATTATCGTCATATTATTTACAATTTCTGGGCTTGTGTGGGGGGGAATTAAAAAGAAATGGTATATCATTTGGATGACGATTTGGGCTGGATCGATGCTCCTGCTTTCAGGTCCAAAATTATTTTCCGGTTTGATGGATAGAATATCTGTAATTATTTCCCTTTATCTACCAATTGCGATCATAGTAGGCTGGATTGTAGAAGAAATATATACACGCGTAAATGCATCTTATCGTAAAGTTGTCGTCACGTTATTCCTATTGATTTTAATTTGGTCAGGATACGTAGCAATAAATAAAAATCTGGTAGGTACGGGATTTGTAACCCCAGAAGATTTAGATGCGGCTCAATGGATTAAAACGAATACACCTGATGATGCGTACTTTATGGTAAATACATATAAGTTTGGATTTTCATCAAATTTTGTAATCGGTATCGATGCTGGGTATTGGTTACCGTTAATAGCAAATCGACGTACTGTGACGATACCTATGATTTTTGATGTTGAGATGTTTCGACAGCCTGATGGATTGAACCAATTGTTAGGTTTTTACAATCTAGGTGCTGATTTGACTACCCCAAAAGCTGTAGATTATTTAGAAAAGGAAAAGGTATCCTATGTATATATAGGGGAACAGGGTGGTCAGATTGATGTAAATTTGTTGGTGATATCAGATAATTATTCCTTGGTATATCAAAAAGACCATGTTTATGTGTTCCAGACTGAATATTAAGAAAGACGATGAATTAACTACAACCGGTGTTGAATTTGATCGATTATTTGTCAATCAGAGAAGTTCAAGAAGCAGATCGCTGTAGGTTCCTTTCTGATAGCGATATGAGTGGGATTAGGATTCCAAATCCGTGAATATATTATCAAGTATCTCATAATGCATTTGTATGATCAAAGCATTAAAACCATTAGATCATTAAAAAACGAAATTATAACCATTGATTGTATAAGGATGGAATTTGTTATTCCTGACCTCTTTTAGTATGGTAAATATTAATATAATCACGCCAGGGAAATGTTATTAGGAAACCAGAGTATTACACATCTCCGCTCGTGTCTATCTATGAAAATTGTACCCTACTCGACGCCTTATTTCGATCAAGTGATGCTAGAATTCAAACAATGTTCATGGGTAGATAATTCGACAGCAAGCGAATGAATCAACATTATGGCGGAAAGATGATTCGAAATTTATCACATTATATTAATTAAACAGAGAACAATGAAAATCGGAATTATCACTACATCTTTCCCTCGTTGGAGGGAAGATTATGTTGGAGCCTTTATCTACGAAGCTGCTCGCGCAATTCATCGAAAGGGTTTCCAGGTAAAAGTTATAACAATGCATTATCCAGGGACACCCAAGCGCGAAACTTGGGAAGGCATCGAAATTCTTCGGACCAAGTACCTTCCAGATTCGTGGGAATTGCTAAAGAGCCAGGGTGGTGGACTACCTGAAGTATGGAGGAATAATCCAAAAGCCCGAATCCAGATTGTGCCTTTTATTATCGCATTTTTATTTGATGTTCTGCTTTATACCCGTGATTGTGACGTATTACATGCTAATTGGACTTTAGCTGGTGCAATCGTCTGGATGAACTACTTATTAACGAAAAAACCATATTTAGTAACGATTCAAGGTAGTGATATTTATAAAGCTACCAAATTACCGTTCGTCACAAGTATTACTCGTATTTCTTTAGGAAAAGCAAAGAAAGTATTGGTTTTGAGTCAGGCACTGGCGGATAAGGTGAATTCTATTGGAGTCTCATATTCGAATATTAAAATAATACCTAATGGTGTAGATACTGGTCAATTCATGTCCTTACCATATGAAGAACGGGCGAATAATATTATCTTCGTCGGTTCATTAATCGAAAGAAAGGGTATTCGATATTTAATTCAGGCATTTGCCAATATTGTTCAACAATTTCCTGATTTCCATTTAGTAATAATGGGTGAAGGGGTACAGCGAACTGAGTGTGAGGAATTAACACGAGAATTAGAACTATCGGAGAATGTCTACTTTACTGGCCCACAAACGCAAAAACAGGTCTCTGAAGGCATGCGAACAGCTAAACTTTTCGTCCTGCCTTCAATCGAAGAAGGTTTAGGTGTTGTTTTGCTCGAAGCATTAGCTAGTGGAACCCCTATCGTTGCATCAAAAGTTGGAGGTATACCAGATGTAGTAGACGATAAAGTAGGAATTCTTATCTCGCCAGGTAATCCTGAAGAGCTAGAAAAAGCAATCCTTTCCATTCTTAATTTAATGCCAGATGACTGGAATGTTTTGCATCAAAATGCAAGAAAAAGAGCTGAGGAAGTCTTTGACTGGGCACGAATTGCTCAGCGAATAGTAGAATTATATTGAGATTGAGCTCAGCATGAAAAGCCGAAGTAATCAAATTCTTCTAGTATTACGGATAATGGGTATTTTACTTGGTAGTAGTTTCCTCATCTTTCAGATTTTCTCATCCTTACGAGGTTTTAATTGGTCCATTCTATCTCCTAGCGTATTCAAAAGTGCACTACTTGCGTTAGGCCTTAGTATTTTTGCAACGGTACTGCAAATGACTGCTTGGAAATTAATACTTGAGGGTATCGGACACAATATTTCAATTATCGATGTGTTTTCTGGTTTCAGCCTGTCTTTTGTCGCCCGGTATATTCCAGGGACTGTGTGGGGATATCTTGCCCGTGGAGAATGGTTAAAACGTGATCATAAGGTTCCGTACTCACTAACAAATATTGGATCAATCGTTGAAACTATTGGGATCGTGTTTGCCAACTTGTTAGTAGTGATTCAAGGTTTGTTGCTTTCGAGATCTTTTTACTTAAGTCTTCTATTTGGTATTGTATTCCTCATAGGTAGTTGGGCATTTCTCAACTTGATTATTTTGTGGAAACCAACTCGCCGGCTATTTCGATTAGAGAATAACAATATTTTGAAATTTCCTTTTCTAAAATGGGCGCTTGTTTTTATTTTATTTATTGGCATGTGGTGCTGTTACGGATCAGGTCTTTTGGTTTTCGCTAAGGCTATAGATTTTCAAGTAACAATCACATTTTTCCTTGGAATTAACTCAATATATGCACTTGCTTGGTTTTTAGGTTTTATTGTCCCTTTCCTACCCTCTGGTCTTGGATTACGCGAGTATTCACTTACAATCTTATTGATAGCACAATTTGGTCTAGTAAAGTCAGACGCGTCATTCATCGCAATTGGTTTTAGAGTACTGGTTTCAATCGCTGAATTCTTATGGATCCTATTCGGACTTACAAAAAAGTCACTAATCCGTTTAGATATATTACTAACTAGAAAATAATCCGAATGGGTTATTGATTTTATTGGGCAAGTCAAGTAAATTAACAATCAAATCCAATGCTACATAAGGAGGATGTGATGAAGATTCGATTTAAATTAATTTCGGTCGTAGTAATTCTTATTGCCATAATGGCAACTACCCTTAGCGGATCTGTACTAGCCGGGTCAACAGCAAAAACTCTTTCAACTAACTACACATTGGTCAATTTCGGAACCCTGGATGCGGATGTTACTGTGAGTTATATGAAAGATGACGGAACCGCATGGACTGCCCTTCCAGGAAATACAGAATTCACAATTCCAGCAAATTTCGGGATGAATCAAGTGCGACAGTATTTCGACACGTCCCTTACTCCGGGGCAGGGTTCCGTAGTTGTTAGCTCTTCCCAGCCATTAGGCGCAATTGTCCAGATCCAAGCCCGTAATCAAACACCTACGCAAGGCGCTTATACTGGGTATTCAGAAGGAAGTAATCTGTTTTATGTTCCTCTGGCAGCAAAAAATAGGACCACTGCAAGTGGGTTCGCTAACAGCCAAATTGTCGTCCAGAATACCGATGATTTCGATTTTACTGCCACTATTGATCTATACAGTGGTACTACCTTATCCTATTCGAAACTCACCCCCACTCTCAAGCCAGGTCAAAGTTTCTACTATGATCTTGCTAACGAAACCGAAGGTAATTTAGCTTCTGGGTGGATTGGTTCTGCAGTTGTGACGGGTGGTAATTCAGGTACTGTGGCTGTTGTAGCAAACTTCTTCACTGGCGCAGACGCAATGCAAACCTTTAATGCTTTCCCAGCTGAGAGCGTAGGCCCTAATTGGGTCATTCCATTGTTCTTCTCACGTTTACCCAACGGTTTGAGTACTGTTGTAACTGTTCAAAATCTAAGTGGTGGCACTCTTGCTGCAGGTGCAGTTTCGTTAAGTTGTACACGTGACAAAACAGGAACACCTTTAGATAGTTTCACTATAACAAATCCTGCTGCTATTGCTTCAAACTCCAGCTACTCATTCAATCCAGTCGTTGATACAGTCTTATTCCCTACAGGAAACTGGGGAGGTTCTTGCCAGCTTGACGCAGGTGCCGGGGATGTAGTAGTAATCGTACAATTGCGCTATGTCGGTGTCACCAACCAAGGTGCCGCGGCTTACGAAGCAATTTCCGAATCCGGTACTGCTGGAAAAACTATGGTAGTCCCATTAATTGCTAAGCGTCTGCCCAATGGTTTTGCGAGCGTTGTAACTATCCAGAATATGGACATGGATAAGGTCGGTGGCCAATCTGCATCAGTAACCTTGACATACAAGCCATCTTTCAATCTCTCAGAGTGCCCGCTAGCCTCCTGCGATATAAACCATGATGGGTTCGTAACTGACCTGGATAAGATCATCGTTGGCCCACTGATTATTCCGCCAGCTTCAAGCATCCAGCGTAATCATCGACTACCATCAGGTGCAGAGAATGCTGAGAATACGCTACCCGAAAACTGGCAGGGTTCTTTGATGGTGGTCTCGACAACCTCTAACATAAATGGTTTCGTTCAGCTTACCAATTACCTAAACGCCGTCGGAGATACATTTATGGCGCATGACATATTTGTCTTGCCATAGACGGTTAGTAATAAACGCGAAGTTGAAATCTGAAAGACACTTATAAGAATAATGGATCCATGCCAGTTTTTACTGGCATGGATCTATTTATAATCACAACAATTATGAGAAATTTATTATTAGCCATCCTAATATCATCTTTAGGCATTTTCACTGCTGCGTGCACTAAAAATCAGTTGTCTACCCAGCCAACATCTTTGCCCACTCAAGATTATACCGGCTACCCAAGCAGCAGTAGTGAGACGGCCTATCCACCTGCATATGTAGACCAAACAAGTTCTCCTTCTGGAAATGGAATTGGGAACGCATATCCATCAGTGGGAGAAAACATTATCACTCCATTACCGATGGGGGTTCTGCCTACAGCTCCCCAGGAAGCTCCAGAACCCGATTCGGGTAAGGCTTCTATCAGTGGAATTCTTTATTCCTATACAATCCAACAAGTGATTGCTGGAACAGAGTTTTTCCTAATCCCTGCGGTAGGTCCAGCAAAGACTGAGGTCCCCCCAATTATTGTTGGACCAGAGGCATCGAGAGGTGAAATAATTAGCCAAAGTGATTATAGTGGAATTGTATCCTTAAAGAACATTCCGCCAGGGAACTACTATCTTGTCGTTTGGGCACCGATGAGTTGGTCAATAGCTCAAAAATCGGAAACAGAAACAACTCCGTTGTTCCTTGAGCTGAAAGCAGGAAGTCGTGTTCCATTGGGTATAGTTTATATCTCATGGCCGTGATCAAGTCCGTATTATTAGGCATTTCGAGGAAAAACTAAATAAATAATAGAGGAGCAGCTGTGAATTCAAGTTGCTCCTCTTTCCGTTAATAGAAACTCTTATTTATATTTTGATGCAATTTCAACCAATTCAGTCAGATAATATTTATTTGCTAATAAATAAATTTGACATATTTCATATTTATAATATTAGTGTTTATCTGTAGATAGCGGGCTCGTCAAGATAGTATGAAATCTAGCAAGCGTACTTTCAAAATGTGAGGCAATTTAGCACTTTCCTTGGTTATCTGTTTCATTAAACGGGAAAGCTACTCTTGCATATACATATGAGTAGTTCCACATTTGACACTCCCCCTGTATTGAGTTACTAGGAGCGGGTGATGGGACTCGAACCCACGAATGGTAGCTTGGGAAGCTACTGCCTTACCACTTGGCAACACCCGCATCTGCGCAGCTGATTATAGCCAGCCCAGATTTAGATGTCAAGGAATGCAAATTCAAGGTGTTATAATTTTGATAATATGCCGAACACAGATACCAATGAACTAAGCGAACGTGAGCAGGAAATATTAAAGCTTATTGCTACCGGGGTAAGTAATAAAGAGATCGCAAATAAGCTATTCATCAGTTCGAATACGGTTAAAGTTCATTTGCGGAACATATTCGCCAAGATTGGTGCCACCTCACGCACTGAGGCTGCCATGTATGCTGTCAGGATTGGTCTTGTTGAGACAGCATCCCCAATAATACTATCTGATGAAGATGTACTTCAATCGTCAATTAATCAACAATTACCCTTTGACAGCTCAACAACATTGCCCACGAATTCATTGAATCCAAGGATTAATATAAAACGATCTGTGCTCTACGTTAGCATATTTGGATTCATAATAATTTTATTTTCCATCTATGCTATAGTTTATTTACGCCAAAATAATAACCCAATTGATACACTTGTATCACCTACTTCTACCCCACGAGTGCAATGGTTTGAATTACCAGGACTTCCAATACCTCGCCAGGGATTGGCAGTTATTAACTATGATAATCAAATATACGCGATTGGAGGTGAAAACGCACAGGGAATCAGTAATGTAGTCGAAAGATTTAATCCTCAAGCAAATACTTGGATAGATCTTGCCCCAAAACCTACTATGGTGACAGAAATTAATGCTGCCGCAATCGGGGGACTCATTTATGTCCCCGGAGGAAAATTAGTTTCTGGTCTTCCTACCGATATCACTGAAATTTATGATCCTCAGTCCAATGAATGGTCAACGGGTATTTCGTTACCAAAACCTCTGAGTGCATATGCATTAACTGTTTTCGAAGGACGAATTTACATATTTGGAGGTTGGGACGGAAAGCAAGTTGTTAATGATGCATATGTATTTGATTACCACAACAATACATGGACTAACCTACCACCAATGCCCACTGCCCGATCATTTGCTGGTGCAGTAGTGGTAGGTGGTAAGATCTATGTTATTGGTGGCTGGGACGGTCAAGAAGGTTTAACCACGAATGAAGTATATCAACCTGATTTCTCTGGCCAAGGATCACAATGGTTGCAGGCTCCCCCCCTACCTTCAGGACGGTATGGTATGGGCGTCACCAATCTTGCCAATATCATTTTCATTATTGGTGGGACTAAGTCAGATAATAATCTTACGACAATTGCTCTTATTCCAGAGGAAACAGATTGGGTGAAAATTGAAAATCCACTTCAAATTGGTTGGTCCTTCCTGGGAGCAACCACCGTTGGAACAAGGCTTTATGTCTTAGGCGGAAAAACCGAAGAGGGGTTTAGCAATCAAATGTGGAGTTATCAGGCAATATTTACGATTTCCTTACCAATTGTCCGATAATATTATTCCGAAACCCTAGCGTAATTTACATCGAACGGAGATTATCCCCGGTCTTTACCTTCTCCAGATTTTACAGTAAATATAATAGTATTTACGCTTTCATCTAATAGAGGGATTCCACCAAAATATCTCCATATGAGTAAAGTTAATTTCCAATAAATACAACTGTATAAAGTAAACGTCCAATATAAGAAACCTAATTCACGATTGGATTCGATGGTTCAGAAATAACGAAGAATAGGAAAAACCGTTTTTATTTGAAGTGAGAGACAATTTACAAAATTTTCCCCAATGGACTTTATAACTTTTTTCTATCCCTTAGGCTCAGGATCTTCTTTGCTGCTTTGTTGTTTTGATAGATTTAACTCACCATATCGGATACGATATAATACTTCTTCTAAAATTTTCCGGTTGAAACCAATTAAATCAGCAACCAATCCTATCAATATCACCTGAAAACCCACTATCAGTAATACTGCGGAAAGTACCACCGATTGAAGGTGTCCACTCCCCTGCCCTATGATGTAATAATATAGAAATCGTCCGGCTAAACCCAATCCCCCAAGAATAAACAACCCACCAAATATAGTAAAAACTCGGAGTGGGCGGTACATAGTATATGACCTCACAATAGTAGCACTTGAATTTGCCAGGTAATGTGGGATGCTGCGGATCAACCTGGAGGGTCTGGTTTGTGGATTCGTCCGTATCTTTACAAATTCTACAGGCATTTTACGCGCCCCAGCCTGGATCAAGGTCTCCAAAGTGTATGAATAATCATTTAACACGAGCGTGCGTAGAGCTGCTTCTCTCGTGAGGGCCCTGAATCCACTGGTTGCATCTGGGATATCCATTCCTGAGATTTGTGTTACCACCCAACTACCTACTCTTTGAAGCAGGCGTTTAAATGGTGAAAAGCTTTGCAACGTGGCAACTCCACGATCTCCAACTACAATCTGTGCAGTGCCGTTAGTGATTGGATTGACCAAAAGACAAATATCTTCTGCATGATATTGGTTATCTGCGTCAGTGTTAACAATCACATCTGCGCCATATTTGACGCAAGCATCAAGACCGTTCGTAAAGGCAGCAGCTAAACCCATGTGCCTAGGAAGGCTCACAAGATGGTGTGCTCCAGCCGCAAGAGCTATATCAGCAGTACCATCATTACTTCCATCATCTATGACAAGATATTCAATCGAGTCAAAACCATCAATGGATGTTGGGAGTGATTTTATGGTGTTGGCGATAACTTGTGCTTCATTATGGCATGGGATTTGAATGATCAGCTTCATATGGCAAAAGTATACCATTTTAATCTCTTGTATTTTTAAGTGATACCGATATACTAGTATTTAATGAAATCGAGTATGTTTGGAACGAATCCATACATTCCAGGTCTCCCAGCCTCAAAACCTGAGCTATTGTCACGCTACCTTCCACCAATCCCTGACGGAATTATCTCCACCTGGTTACGGGTGAACATTCCTCAAGGTTCTTGGATATTAGATCCATTCGGTGCATCTCCGCGGATTGCGGTAGAAGCTGCTCATGCGGGGTATAGAGTCCTTGTCACTGCCAATAATCCAATTGCCCGGTTTTTACTTGAGATGGTAGCTGATCCTCCCAAGGCTGAGGACCTTAAAGCCGCTCTTGCTGAGCTTGCCGCCTCTTATATTGGTAATGAGCGGGTTGAGCCCCACATTCGATCTTTATACAACACCTATTGTGCTCGCTGTGGGCAAATTGTGTCAGCAGATGCCTTCCTTTGGGAGCACGACAACCCTGCACCGTATATGCGTATATATACCTGTCCCTCCTGTGGAGATTCTGGAGAACATCCGTGTACCTCATACGATGCTGTCCATTCAGGTCAATTTTCAAGTAGTGGTCTTCATAAAGCGCGTGCCTTGGAACGTGTAGTTGCGACGAACGATCAGGATCGGATTCATGTAGAACAAGCTTTATCGGTATATCTACCTAGAGCTCTGTATGCCCTGATCGCTGTTATTAACAAGATTCAAGGTCTAAATATACCGTCAACAGGTCGAAAGTATTTATCGCTATTACTACTATACGCATTTGATCAATCGAATGTGATGTGGAAAGTTCCAAACCAACACGAACGACGCCGTCAGTTGACCATACCACGCCATTTCCGTGAAAATAATATCTGGAGTGCACTCGAAGCAGGAATTAATTTATGGAGTGCAAGTAATACCCCTGAACCCGACTCAGCCGTAGCTGTAACGACCTGGCCGAATGTACCACCATCAGCTGGTGGGATATGCATATACGAAGGAAGACTAATTACACTAATAGACACTATAAAAGAATTAGATATTAAATCCGTATGTACCGCAATTCCAAGACCAAACCAGGCATTTTGGACTCTATCAGCTTTATGGGCAGGCTGGCTCTGGGGTCGAGAAGCAGTTGGGACCTTTAAAAGTGTATTACATCGACAAAGATATGACTGGGCATGGCATGCAACAGCGCTCTCATCAGTTTTTAAACAACTAGCAAATTTCCTAGCCCCCACCACACCAATTTTAGGTTTACTCGGTGAGGCAGAGCCTGGGTTTATTGGAGCTGTCCTCGTCGCTGCGGGGATTGCAGGTTGTCTCCTGGAAAGCATGGCCATCCGTCCTGAAGAAGATCAAGCGCAAATCCTTTGGAAGAGTGAAACTAATGCTGAATTAACCAAGATTGGTACCTCACTCACTCAAATCGCAATTCAATCTGCAAAAAGCTATTTGGAACAACGGGCTGAGCCGGCAGGTTATCTGAGCACGATATCAGCAGCATTTATAGGAGTAACTAAGTATTGGAGCACAGAGATAAAGCCAAAAATAAGAGAGGATAACAGTAGGTCAGAACCACTTGTCAAACCGAACGAGCAAGGTGGAAGCACCGAACCGACACCATCCTTGATTTACTCAAACACATATAATTCTACCCGTGAAGCGTTATCCTATCGTTCAGGGTTTCTTCGCTATAATCTCCAAGATGTAACGAATATTGAAGAGTCTTCAAAGAATCAAATCGTTCAAACATCATTATTTTCACCTGATATAGGAAAAAGCACCGGGGAAGAAGACGATTCAGGAAATGTTGAAATATTATCTGCAGATAGTAAACTTGTCGCAGAAAAAGAACGCCCGACTCGATCATCTGATATCACTGAGTCGACATTATTATGGTTGCGCGATACCTATGAAGTAAACCATATTTCCATAACCGATACTTATGAGGGTAGCCTGGTAAATTATCTAATTAACCACCCGGGTTGCACTCTGAACGATATCGATAAGGCAATCTGTGAAGAATTTCCGGGTTTATTTACTCCTGATTTGGAATTTATTCGTCTATGTCTGGAATCGTATGGTTCACCTGATCCACAAGACAAAACCCGATGGTTTCTCAGGCCAGAAGACCACCCAGATGAAAGACAAGCGGATTTAGAGAGAGCGAACCGTTTTATCCATCAAATTGGTGGGCGCTTAGGCTTTGAATGCGTAGATCGAAATAATAACTCTCTCAAATCATACATAAGCTGGTTGGATAAAAAAAGTGACTTTGACTATTGGTTTTTCCCGATAACTTCAGCAGCCATAGGCGAGATTACAATTTTCGGTGAACAACCTCCGATGAGAGGTTACATCGTCCTGCCAGGCAGTCGGGCGAACCTGTTAACATATAAACTAAGGCGGGATCCGCGTTTAAGTAAAGCATTTAATCCCGCACAAGGGAATTGGCGGTTCCTGAAATTCCGGCACCTGCGGTCATTAGGAGAATCCCCACTGCTTAATCGCGAAAATTTGGATCAATTACTCGGCCTTGATCCACTTACATTTACTACACCTCAATTGTGGTTAATATAATCAAGTTATGGAGGTAAATTATCAGGAGGTGGGGTAAGGGTAGCTGTGGGAGTCTCGGTGAGTATAGGAATGAGCGTTTGAGTAGGGGTGGCTGAGGGAATCGTGGTTTGAGTTACCACGGGAGTAGGTGTCTGAGTGGGAGTGGCTGTCTGCGTGGGGGTAGGTGTCATTGTTGGCGTAACCGTCGGCGTTGCAGTTGATACCAGCATATTTAGATGAATTTTTCGCTCTGCGTACCCTCCGCGGATGCTGTTCATTGTTATTTTTAATGTTACTATTCCTGGAGGCACATCTTTGAGATCCCAAGAATATATCTTGCTTGGTTGACTAACAGGTTGATTGCTATCGAATAAAGGCTTCCAATCAATTGGATTTTCTCCCATACCATAAGCCAAGGTATAGTTTTTAAGATCAGCAGATACTTCTACTTTGGCGAAGACATCCAATGGTGAAACGGTTATAGTTTGTCCTTCTGTAAGCGATGAAAACTCGATAATGGGATGAGGGTCATTGGACTGGCATTCCCGTGCAGGTGCAAACAGGATTGGATCAGCAAATCCCATCTCTTTGGCCCAAGCTTGCCCTTCCGGGTTATTTTGGATCCACCCAATTGCCCAAACATCGGTGACGTTCACGGCAAATTCTTCTTTAACAAAATCCGGACATGCTTTAGATGCTCGTAATCCCGTCCATGTATCAAATACTACTTTGGACCATAAATCCTGAGAGCTTGGTAGAGGCAATTGGTCAGCCGCGAAATATTCTGAGCGTTGGTTAGGGCACCATTGAGAGGGTTCAGTTCCAGATGCAGCACAAATTACCCGATCAACAATACCACTTGGTTTTAAAAATGGAGTTGGATTACCGCTTGTCAATCGCTGAATTGCAGACTGCATAAACTGGGACCAGATGGGCGCTGCTCCAGTCATCCCGGTAATATCCTGCATGGGTGTGTAGTCTGCATTGCCCACCCAGACCCCAACTGCAATATCATACGTGTAACCAAGCGTCCAATTATCTCGATAATCATTGGATGTCCCGGTTTTTGCCGCTGCAGGGAATGGAAGGTTTAAAACTGAATTTGTACCAAACATCGGAGTTCTAGCATCATTATCCGATAATATAGATGTAATCAAGAATGCATGTTCTGGACGAATCACTTGATCGCCAGGTGGAGTTTGATATTCGAAAACCACGTTACCATTATGATCCAGGATCCGTGATATGGCTATTGGTGGAACAAATCTGCCTCCATCGGCAATTACAGAATATGCGCCAGTCATTTCTAGGAGGCTGACCTCACCTCCACCTAATGTAAGCGATAGTCCATAATCATTACGCGTTAATGAAGTGATTCCCATTTTTCGTGCAACAGAAAGCATTCCGTCTTCATTTGGGGTGTCGGAGTTATCGTATATTCCAACATATTGAAGCGCTTTAACCGCAGGAATATTGTAAGAATTCGCTAAAGCAGATCGAACTGTGACAGGTCCATGAAAACGTCCATCATAATCGACTGGCGTGTAAGGAGGTCGAGGATCGTTCGGGTCACCTGAGGGTGGAAATTCAGAAGGTACATCCCAGATTAATGTCGCAGGAGTCCATCCTTTTTCGAATGCAGCGATATATGTTATCGGTTTAATCGATGAGCCAGGTTGCCTTGTTGGGCTGGTCGCCATATTTACCTGGCCATCAATCGCGTCATCATAAAAATCTGCCGATCCAACCATGGCAAGAATCTCACCGCTCGATGGACGAATGGCTACCAATGCTCCATTGGTGGCATGATAATCAGCTAGAGAATCAATCTGCTGCTTCACGAGTTTCTCAGCTTCATCCTGAAGGTTTGGATCGATTGTAGTGTAAACAGAGAAACCAGATCGGTAGATAGTTTGAGGATCAAATTGAGTTTCAAGGATAGATCGAACATAATTAACCCAATGTGGATATCGAATCTGTATATATGGCGGATTGAATTGATAATTTTCCAATTCGGCATATGCAGCTACCGCAGTATTTGCATCCACACAAACCCTCTCATTACTATTACTAACAAAAATACATCCTTGTTCGTTACTTGCTTCATATATTAAAGTCAATACTTGCTTTTGTCTCTCTCTTGTGGCTTCACGATCATGATAAACATCATATATAGAAGGTGCTTGGGGTAATCCAGCCAAAAAAGATGCTTGAGCTAAGTCAAGTTTATCGGCAGTTATATTAAAATAGGTTTCTGATGCTGCCTCGATACCATATGCGAGATTACCATAATAAAATTCATTTAAGTACAATTCGAGGATTTGGTCTTTTGTAAATCTACGTGTAATCTCCGCAGCTAATAGAGCTTCCCTTACTTTGCGCATGTATGATTGCTCGGTTCTTTCTTCAGGCGAAAGCAATAAAGCACGAGCAAGTTGCTGTGTGATGGTCGAGGCTCCAGAAACTGTCCCCCCTCCCTTGTAATTTTGCCAAAACGCTCTGACAATTGCAGTCCAATCAAACCCTGGATGACTGTAAAAAGATTTATCTTCTGTGGCAATGGTAGCAGCGACCATGACCGGTGAGATTTTATCCAGCGAAATGAAAGTTCGTCGTCCTGCAGACGGATCCAAAATTTCATACAACAAATTTCCGTCTCGATCGAAAATCCTGGTTGTCTCGAAAGTGGAGGCTCGTTGTTGTAAGTCTGCGACACTAGGCAAGGTCGCTGCTATTTTGTAATATTCATATACAATAATGGATCCGCCAATAAGAAGGATAATGATTCCAGTAAGAAACGCCAGAAGTAGCATCCGAATTAAACAGCCTATTCCCTGCCTCGTCGATAATGAGAAATTTTGACGTTTCGGTTTATGTTGCGAAATAAAATTCTTGGATGGATAGCTTACTTCTCGACTTTGCCTCTTTCGACCAGAAGCGAGCAGATCAGGCGTATATTGAGATGCTGGCTGCTTATTTGTATATGACTTAACAGGAGGATATTGTGTAGTAATCTTATTGGTCCGACCAAGCAATGGCATTCCGTACTCATCGATTGCAGGTGCAGGATTCGGAGGAATTTCTTCTGATATGCCTGGCATCATTGTAGCGTTACCCAAATCCTCACGTGATACCGACTCCTTTTGTTTGGGTGGTAATTTTTCCTCGTTACCTTCAGAAACCGTCCCAATCGTGGGAACAGGAGACAAGCCACTTCCCTCGATTATTGTTTGAGAAATACTACTCGCATCAGTTATATTTTCAATATAATCTGGATGTGGTTCACTTGGTTCATTTTCCGCTACTTCTGGATATTGTTCACTTGCATCAATTTTATTTTCAGTCGCTTCTGGATGTGGTTCACTTGCGTCAGATTTATTTTCAGTTTCTTCTGGATGCAGTTCGCTCGGTTCTGTCTCACCTAGGTTAAATTCACCAAGATTCTGAGGGGTAATGTCCTCGCCTTGATTGGAATTTAATAATTTACGAAAGTGCTTCGCCATTTCTTTACTATCACCATTTGTGATTGGATTGGGCATAATTATTTTGGCTTGTTGGCGACCAAAGCTGTCCAGGTACCTTTCATAGTCACTTCATTACGTTGGTTTTTCACAACTATCTCGATGATTAATGAGCCTCCCCCTAATCTTGGTATCGGTTTTGTCTCGATGATATTTAACGTAGCATGGATTGTGTCGCCAATAAAAACAGGATTCGTAAATTTCCAATTATTGATTTCTCTGAAAGCAATTACAGTTCCTTCCAATACTCCTGTACGCATCGCCAGCCCTGAGGCAATTGAAAGTCCTAACAACCCATGTGCCACCCTCTTACCAAATGGTGTTTTCTCAGCAAACACCGCATTCGTATGAATTTGGTTATAATCACCAGATAATCCTGCAAACGACGCGATATCACTTTCTGATATGGTTCTCCCGGGTGTGATGATTTGTTGCCCGACTTCAAATTCTTCAAACCACATGCCACGCAGCGGCGCAATTGTACCCATCTGAACCTCCGTTATTCGTAAAGATTTAGGATAACAATAGATAAAAAAATTATAACATGTACCCATAACTGAACAATCGGCTTTACACTGAACTATACCACACGGAAAATAACCGCATGTCTAATTGGAATTTCACTCCCGACCATCAAATTTCTTTGACGCTCTCAGCCGATGCAAGATTAGGTCCGACTGATTACACCAATGACCAAATATGGGAGCTCAATTTCGGTAATTCCGAGCCTCCCGCCTTATCTTTACAGACGACCTTCGGGTTGAGAGCTAGGATTTGTCGCATATTTCCCAGGTTTATCTTCGAAGGTCAGGTAATTAATGATCCTGCTCACTTTTATCAGCCAATCACTATCCATCAATATTACTCAAACTATATCAGATTATCTTTTAAACCTTTCTCATGTGTTAACGTAATAATTGAATATTGGGTTCCCGGTTCTCATGCTATTGCTGGGAAATCGAAAACTATTAATACTTCCCATGAGGCATGTCAAATTCAGCTCGAATGGGTTGAATTGCTTGTACCTGGAAAAGATGGAAACAGAATGGCGACCAAAGAGATTGGGTTAACCGCCATATTAGCTGGCCAAACCGCAAATCTCTATCCAGTATTATTCCTCACCGGAGGTGCACAAGCAGGTAATAGTCCGTACCCTTCACTCAACCTGTCATATGATATTCCTCCCCATGGTGAACAAGAATCACATTGGGCACACGTGGCTCTTGAGGATATGAATGCCTCATATCAGCTAGCAAAAGAAATAATTGTTAGTAATTGGGATGCGAAATTTGCAAATATCTCCCGAATAAATTCGAAACAATTAGAGATCAGCACTAGTAATCATGATTGGAACAGGGCATTTTACCTTGCCCAGACGATAGCGGACCAATTGATGCTTCAGCCAACCCAATATTGCAAAGCCTCATCCTTCGTTTATACAAGGAATCCCGACCAAGGATTCTCGTTACTTAAGGATGGCTCAGATTACAATCATCTATGGAATGGTCAAACAACATTAGATACTTATTATCTGACCAATTTCATCCTTCCGACATCCCCCGAATTATTAAAAGGTATGTTGGATAATTTCCTTGCCACTCAATCACCATACGGAGAAATCGACTGGAAACCAGGTCTAGGCGGTCAGCGTAGTCAACTTCTCGCTACGCCACTATTGGCGAATCTAACCTGGCAATTTTATGAATACACAGGCGATCTTGAATATCTGTATTATGCGTTTCCTAAATTATTAAATTTCTTCTTCTCCTGGTTCACCAGCACACATGATCGCGATAATGATTTAATACCTGAGTGGGATCAGTCTATACAGACCGGGTATGAAGACCATCCACTTTTCTCATATTCTTACCCTTGGTCTGCAGGAATAGATATCTCAACCGTGGAAAGCCCTGATTTAATCTCTTATCTGTATCGAGAATGCCAGTCGTTAATATTAATTGCGCGAAAAATAAAGAATGATGAAGAGATCAATCGATTGGATGGTATTGCGATTCAGCTTAAGTCCATGGTAGAACAATCGTGGAGTGATCACGACGCATGTTATCGATATCGAGACCGGGATTCCCATATATCAACCCAGAGAGAATTCTTAGGAAAGCTAATGGGGCCTGGTGCCATGGAGATCAACAAGGAGTTTCAGCAACCCCTTCGTCCAACGATTCATTTCAAAACTCAGAGAGAACGGACACAACCCATCCAAATCTTTATTCACGGTATAACTACAACCGGTTCCCACCGAATAGATCACATTCCAACCAATCGAATGCGCTGGCACCTGGGAGCTGGGTATATTACGAGTGAATATCTGTACAAAACCATCGAGCAGATCGAAGTCACCGGAATATCCAGTGATGTAGAGGTAATCGCACAGTCTGCGTGCTTAACTAGCATGGATCAAACCTTATTGTTACCTCTTTGGGCAGGTATCCCGTCAGATGATAAGGCAAAAATCCTAATTAATTTAACCGTTATGAATAAGAAAAGGTTTCTTAGCCCATATGGAATACGATCCAGCATTGATATGTCAAGTATGAGTGATATCCCCGAAGTTTTTTTTGGAATTCACCTTCCAAGGATATGCCTAATATTAGATGGGCTGGTACGATATGGAGAACGTAAAAAAGCAGCAGACGTATTCACTCGTTTAATGAAAGCTGTGGTTCAATCGCTCAAAATGGATATGAAGTTTCGTCAGTTCTATCATAGTGAGACAGGTAAACCGTTGGGAACAATAAATTCATTAACCAGTCTGATACCGATAGGATTATTTCTAGAGATACTCGGGGTAAAAATCTTTAGCTCAACCAAAGTAGAAATATCTGGCAACAATCCATTTCCATGGCCAGTCACCATTAAATACCGAGGATTAACTGTCGTTCAGCAGGAGAAAAAAACTTTGATGATTTTTCCTGATGGGCAGAATGTTACGGTAGATAATAATCGTACACAAATCATCAGTATTAAAAAACCAAGTTAGGTTATTTGTTGATATTCACGAAAAAAGTGAGTGATTTCTCTTAGCATAGAACGCATCAGATTGATTTTCGTTATATTTAGCGAAGATAATTCCGCGCATTTTTTAACCCTAGGAATACGGCAAAATTGACCATGGATATGTTGACTTCCAATAATTATTTACGCATAGACTCATAACACCAATTTTGACATTCAGAGTATTAAAGATATAATTTATGTAAGTGTGTTTAGTCCTACCCATTGTCGCATACATTAAAAACACTTAGAGGAAACCTATGGACTGTAAACTTAATCCCGATGACGTACGTATTTTTAGCGGACGTTCTCATCCAGAATTAGCTGCGTCGATCGCTTTTCATTTAAGCATACCTTTGGAATCGACCCATTTTTCTCGTTTTAGCAACGACAATTTATATATTCAACTCGGTGCAAGTGTGCGATCACGTTCAGTTTATATCGTCCAATCCTTGATTCCTCCCGTAAGTGAACATCTTCTTGAGTTATTAATGATGTTGGATATAGCACGCGGAGCAGGAGCAAGGGAGATCCATGCCATCATCCCTTATTTCTCCTATGCTCGCTCAGATAAAAAAAATGCACCCCGGATCTCCATCACCGCTCGGCTGATTGCTGACCTTTTGGAAACCGCGGGAGCGACTCACGTCATGACCATGACCTTGCACTCGCCTCAAGTTCACGGCTTCTTCAGGATACCCACTGATCCCTTGACAGCCAGGGGTATTTTTGTAAATCATCTTCACGAGCTCCAGCAGACCGCGAAATTCGATGGCAGCAATACCATTGTAGTCGCCCCAGATTACGGCAGAGCAGGTTCAGCTGCCCGGTTAGCCCACCATTTTAGTTTATCCTCAATATCAGCGGAAAAAACACGCATCTCTGATACAACCGTGCAAATTGGTGACTTGATCACCAAGCAGGTTGCTGGGTTTGAACGCGCCATCATCTATGATGATGAGATTGCGACTGGAGGATCAGTTATTACGTTAAGTAAATTTCTGGTGAATAGCGGGATTAAGGAAATCTATACGGTTTGCACTCATGGACTATTTTTTAATGATGCACTGGCTCAACTTCAATCCATCCCACAAATTACCCACATCATTGCTACTGATACTGTCCCAATACCAATGGAAAAACGACCGAATATTCTAACGGTATTATCGGTTGCACCCCTTATCGCAGATGCGATCTTTCGAAATTACACTCGCCAATCGATTGGACCTTTGTTCGACTTTGGAGATGAAGACTGATATTCCAAGGATCATTTACACCTTCTCATGGAATTCCTCGACCTGATAAATCAACACATCTAGCTTTTTTCTCCGCCATAAATCCGCGGGGCCTCCCATTTTCATACATAATTGATCCAGGAACTCTTCTGGATCTGGTATTTTTTCCCAAACCTGGGGTAAGAATGTGGCTCGCCGCATTCCATCTTTTACCACAACCCCATCTATATTCGGTCGCAATAACTCGAGCAATTCAGTTGGGTTTTCATAGTTCAACACCTTAGGTCGGGTGAGATACGATATTTCAATCTCGATGTCCTTTATTTCTTTGGCTTGAACAGGTGGGAAGCGATAATCTTGAAAAGCTGCAGCGACAGCATGTTCACGTACATCCTCAGCTAAACTTTGATAGGGTTCCAGTGCACCCACACACCCTCGCAAATACCCCTGATATGTTAAAGTAACAAAGCATGCGCCCTGTTCTCGGAGTAATGGAGAAAGAGTATCTAGTTTCAATGAAGGGAGCGATGTGTCATTAACGCAATTTTCGATGGATTGCCGGGCTAAATCAAGTAAAAATAATCGGTCTGTCTCCGTCAATTGTTGTTCTGGCACCATAAATGCACTCTCCTATCCTTGTACTTACCATTATGTAGAATATACAATCGCATTCGCACATCGTCAAGTACTTTCGACATATGAAACACTTGTCATCTCTTTATAATTAAGGTAGTATCATACAAATGAATAAAGAAACTACTAATTCAAACGATTCCATCCTAAACACAACTCCCACACCAAAAAGCAGCTCAGGTGGCATGTTCAGGCAGCTTCAATTCGTTATTGGTGTTGCCATTGTGATTGCAACACTTTTCACTGCCTGGACCGAACCAGGATTACTCCCCGGAGGCCTTTCCGAAAAGTTAACCAGTGCCCTCACACTTCAAAGATCAACACCCCAATCTGAATTGCCAACCACAACCCCCCGAGCAAACCCACGGATAGGTATTGTCGCCGGTCATTCTGGGAATGATTCGGGCGCTGTTTGCTCAGATGCTTTGGGGGGAGATCATGAAGTAGATATTAACCTAAACGTAGCAAGTCAGGTGCGGGAAGACCTCGTCGCACAAGGTTATGATGTTGATCTTTTAGCTGAATTCGACCCAAGATTGACCGGGTATCATGCCCTGGCTTTGGTTTCCATTCATGCTGACTCCTGTGAGTATGTAAATGATCAAGCTACAGGTTTCAAAGTATCCGCAGCAATGTCGACTAAATATCCCGAACAAGCCGCAAGGTTAACTTCCTGCCTGCGTACGAGGTACGCTTCGATCACGGGTCTGCAATTCCATTCAGGCAGCGTGACTGGAGACATGACGAATTATCATGCTTTTAGCGAGATTAGCAGTGATACTCCTGCAGCCATAATAGAAACCGGATTCATGAACTTAGACCACGAAATCCTGACCCAACATCCAGATGTGATCGCGAATGGTATTGCTTCTGGGATACTTTGCTTTGTCCGTAATGAAGATATCAATCCAACCCAGGTACCATGATTGACAATGCAGACCCACTTAGTAAGGCTCTTGAAAACGCCCGGATTTCTTACCATCAGGGTAACCATTCCGCGACCAGGTATTGGGCACGAGTAGCTGCGAATATTAATCCAAATATTGAAGAACCTTGGTTATGGCTGGCAGCTGTATCATCACCGCGAGCCAGCGTAGCGTACCTCCAAAAAGCTTTATCAATAAATCCGCACAGTGAACGAGCCAGGCATGGGATGCACTGGGCAATTAAGCGTGTTCGGGCGGTACCAGTTCCACAACCAGTCACTGTAAGCCCTACTAAACCTCGGATAATCCCTACCCAGACCATCTCAAGATCCAAACCGGTTACAAGGAAGCGGATCAGCTTTCACTGGTGGATTTTGATTTTAGGTCTACTCGTTGTTATCACCAGTGCATTAGTGTCACCCGCGATGGGATTTTATATTAATTCTTTTTTTTATAGTCCAGAAGTTTTAGTTGCCCCACATAACAGTCTGGTAAAAGCTTCAAATACACCTACTTCCACTAACACACCAACCATAACACCATCACCTACACCGACCAATACTCCATCACCTACACCGACCAATTCACCAACTCCAACACCCACCGATACATCGACGCCAACATTTACCCCTTATCCCACCGATACGGCATATCCGACATCTGAATCCAATGATGATGAATTACCTCAACCAGGGGAGGGTCGCTGGATTGATGTGGATTTATCAGATCAGATTGTATACGCTTATGAAGGTGATGTAATTGTAAATTCATTTATTGTTTCAACCGGTACATGGTTGCACCCAACTGTAACCGGCCAATTTTATATTTATGTAAAATATGTTTATGCAGATATGGCTGGACCAGGTTATTATCTACCTGATGTCCCATATGTGATGTACTTTTATGATGGATATGGATTACATGGGACCTATTGGCACAATAATTTCGGCACTCCAATGAGTCATGGTTGCATCAATTTATCCATTCCTGATTCAGAATGGCTTTTCTATTGGGCAGATGTCGGCACTTTGGTGAATATCCACGAGTGATGAGACTACATAATCCTCCGATTACAACTCAATCGATTTCACGCAGGGAATTTCTACGGTTTGGAGGATTGGGGATCGCAGCCGCCCTTGGGTTTTTCGTCCCTACCTCAAAGTATTTATCTCGTCTTCTTGACCCATATAACTTTCGCTCGAGAATCCCAAATCGTTTACTTGAGGATATTAATAAAATTGAAGTCATACCACCTAATCAACAAGGCCGTGTTTTAGATCCATTTATAAACGTCTACGATAAACCAACATTTAGTGGCACACGGGTGAATCGTTATTGGCGCGATTGGATCCTTTCGATAACTGATCTCACGATTGGTAAGTCGGAAGATTCATTCAATATGGTGTGGTATAAGGTAGGCGAAGAAGGTTATGTACACTCAGGTGGTATACAACCTGTATTTACCAACACTAATCCCGTTATCACAGAAATCCCGGAGGGAGGTACTCTTGCTGAAGTTACAGTGCCATTTACAGATGCTCATTGGGATCCTGGTCAGGACAAACCGGTTGCATATCGTTTCTATTTCGCAACCACCTATTGGGTGATGGAAAGTGTTCTGGATGCCGATGGTCTTCCATGGTATGGAGTTCGGGATGACAAATGGGAGTACATGTTTTATGTCCCTGCTTCTCATTTACGATTGATTCCATCGGAAGAATTAGTTCCTATTTCCTTCGATGTCCCTCCGCTGATGAAACGAATTGAGGTCCATATACCTGAACAAGTACTGATCGCCTATGAATATAACCAACCAGTGTTTATGGCTAGAGTTGCATCTGGAGCAGTATTCAGTAATGGCGATTATTCTACGCCTACAGGCAGACATCAGACGTTTCATAAGCGGGCTTCCCGGCATATGGCACGTGGAAATCTTGCTTTCAATGGCTATGATTTACCTGGGGTTCCCTGGAATTCATATATAACCGAAGATGGTATTGCATTCCATGGGACTTACTGGCATAATAATTTCGGTAGGCCTCGCAGCCATGGATGTATTAATCTCACTCCTCAAGCTGCAAAATGGGTTTATTTATGGACGAAACCTGATGCTCCTCCAGATCAGGAAGATATATACGAATCGACTGGAACGAATGTGGATATCATTGGATGAACCAGAGATAGGAACAAATTTCTATGGATAGTGCATTCCTCTATAATCAGTATGTATTACAAAAACAGGTATTTGCTTTAACCGGGATCTTGCGAATATTTAATCCACAGGATCAGCTCGTTCTTTTCAGCCAGCAAAAAATATTTAAACTCAAAGAAGATATCCAGGTTTACGCAGATGAAACCAAAAACCGGGAATTATTAAATATCCGAGCCAGACAGATTATCGATTTTTCAGCATATTATGATGTAATCGACAGCCAATATTCGACCAAAGTCGGAGGACTTCGACGAAAGGGTTTCCGTTCTATCGTACAGGATGAATGGGAAGTATTTGACGCTCAAGAAAAATCTCTTGGCATCCTAAAGGAGGATTCACTCCAACAGGCGTTATTACGTCGTTTTTTACTAGGTGCACTTATTCCCCAAAACTATGATCTCAATATGGGAGTTGAACGCGTAGCAGATTATAAACAGCGATTTCATTTCTTTCGCTATGTCCTTGATATTGATTTCCAAATGGATACTGGCGGAAAACTAGACCGCCGTTTAGGTCTTGCTGCAGCTATATTATTGGCAACCATTGAAGGTCGTCAACATAGACAGGGGTGAAGCTTATGGCATACCAACCACTATTTCAAGGCTTGATTTTTGACGAGTATGACCATCCAGTTGATATAACCACCGTCGGAGATGAACCTTGTTATGTAGTGAATGACGCCGGTTTCCACCGCCATATTCCTTCAGAATCAGTCGATCGCCAGGTATTAATGATGATGAGCAAGATGATTGAAGGGCACGAGGATGAGCTTGCAAATCAAACAGCAAAAATGCTTGGTCAGGATGACATTTTTTCAAAAGCATTAATTGAAAATCAGCTTAAGAATTTGGACCAGCAATTTGAAGCGGTGCTAAAAACAGGGATACCTGAAGAAGGTCGTGCATATATGGGAATGATGGGGTTTCGCGTCAAGATCAATGTGCATGGAGAAGTACTTGAAGTAAACCAACCAGGAACGGCTGCTCCGGAAGATGAATAAAGAAGACTAGGTATGGCATCAGAATATATAAAGACCGTAACTGAATCAGATTTCGAATATGAAGTAATTGCTTACTCCAATCAGATCCCAGTAATTGTTGATTTCTGGGCGGAATGGTGTCGCCCATGCAAAACACTTACTCCCCTGCTTGAAAAATATGCTTTAGACGCCCCTGGTACTTTCCGTTTAGCAAAGGTGAATGTCGATGATAATCCAAACCTTGCGCTTCGTTTTGGTGTAAGGAGCATCCCGAATGTAAAAGCATTTCGTGATGGTCAGGTTGTTTCTGAATTCCTTGGTCTACAACCAGAACCGCGAGTGAAAGAGTTCATCCGCAACCTTGCTCCAAGTCAAATCGATTTATTACTAGAAAAAGGTAAAAGCCAGCTTGAATCTATGAATTGGAATGAAGCAAGTGACTCATTTCATCAATTCCTGGCTAAATCACCCAATCATCCGGTGGGATTATTGGGATTGATTAAAGCGAGCCTTATGCTAGGTAAATTCTCAGAGGTGAGGCAAATCTTAGATATATTTCCACCTAGCCCAGAGTATGCTCATATGGAGGAGCTCCGTCCATTATTTACCGCTTTACAAGCGGAAAAAACAAATCAAGGGATGAGTGATGACATCCTTGACGCTGCTTACAGTAATGCTTTACGACTGATGATGAGGGGAAATTTACCAGCTGGAATGGATGGGATTATTGATATCCTTCGCCAAAATAAACATTATCGTGAAGACGAAGCGAGGAAAGTTTTACTTGGCTTGTTCGAAGTGCTTGGAGATAACCACCCTCTCACACAACAGTACCGTCGAGAGCTCGCGATGACCTTATTCTAATCACATGATATAAAAAGGTGTATTGCATCCGCAATACACCTTTTTACGCAATCATTGGTTAACTTTTTTAGCGCTATCTTTCCAATCAGGAGCTGCCCGCTGAAGCTCAATTCGCGATACTTGATTTGATTTTCCGCAATGAGGGCAATGGACGTTATAATGCCCTTGATGCTCACTGACGAGCTGATCTAAAGCGGCATGCACAACAGCCTTATCAAGACCAAACGGGCGATGACAATGTTGACATCGGATTTGCATACAATCACTCCTTTCCGGTAAGGTTATGCTATGACTAGATTTTACACCAAAACAGGTGACGATGGATATACCAGCCTTCTTGGCAAAGGCAGAGCTCCAAAGTATGATGATCGAATCGAGACCGTCGGTGAAATCGATGAAGCTAACGCAGCTATCGCTTTGGCGCGTACCCTGAGCCTGGCTCCACAAACCTCCCCCATTCTCACCGAAGTTCAAAAAGACTTGTATCGTGTGATGTCAGAAGTGTCTGCGATGCCTGATGATGCCCCCCGCTTTCGGAAAATCAACGATGAACAGGTTAGCTGGTTGGAAATCCAAATCGATGCCATCAGCTCAAAGGTAGTTATCCCGGCAGAATTTATAATACCTGGTGATTCAAAAGCCGGAGCTGCAATTGATTTGGCGCGTACGATTGTTCGACGCGCTGAACGGCATTTAGCTCGATTAATACACCTGAAAAAGCTCGAAAATCATGAGCTCCTGCGCTATATGAACCGCTTATCGTCATTGTGCTTTGTACTTGAGCTGCTTGAAAACCAAGCAGCTGGAAGTAATCACACTTCATTAGTCAAATAATAAGCAAATTTTTATACATTCAAAATATAAAAAGAGAGCGTTGAAATACAACGCTCTCTTTTATGAACAACTTGTTTGTTTTAACCACCACTTGCTAAGGCAGCATCAATTGCAGATTTTAAATCATTATATGTAGGTCTGAATCCTGGAGTAACTTCAGTACCATTCACAAATACTGATGGAGTGCTATGGACCCCAGCAGCTAATCCCATTTGAAAATCTGCTTCAATATCCGCTGAATATTTGTTTGCACTGAAGCACTTATTGAATGCAGTCATATCCAAACCCAGCGATTCAGCAAATGCTTGTAAGCGCTTATCGTTGAAGGCTCCCCCATTTTCAACTACACCTTGATTGGCAAAGAGAATGTTATGATAGTCCCAGAATCGCCCTTGTTCCAAAGCGCACATACTGGCATTGGCAGCTTGATGAGACTCTTTTGTAATTGATGCCTGGTCTAAAAAAGGATATAGCCTGTCTACGTAATATACCTCTCCACTCGTGATATACGTACTTTGAAAAAGTTGTTGTTCTGCATCGTCGGTATATGCCTTGCAAGAAGGACATTGGAAATCCTCATACACTTCAACTTTGACCTTGGCATTGGGATTACCGATTGCCTTACCATCCACCATAGGATAAACAACGGGTGTAATTTTGACAAAGCTACCCGCAGGTTTTAAGGAATTGTAGATCATTGGTGAAATAAATAATAATACGAGTAAGACGATAAACCCACCTACCCATAATAAAGTATTTCTTCGTTGCTGGCGTTTTTTCTTCGTTCGTTGCGCTTTAATCGCGTCTCGCTTGCTTATGGTCATCCATGCTGCTCCTGGTTAAAAATAATCAAGCATGAATTTTCTCACGAGAACTTATCTTTGTCTAGGATTTATAATGAGCCAAAGGTTAAGAAATCAAATGATTATCCAACCATTGATGAAAATATTCAAAGACCTGTTCTTTTTCTGGCTCATTATGAACTTCATGGAACATGCCAGACCATACTTTTAAAGTACAATCCCCTTTTATCTTACTCGCAAATTCTTGGCTTCCTTCAACGTAACTAAGTCTATCCTTCTCACCATGCATGATTAAAACTGGCAGTGCCCACTCACTCGCATGTTGGTTGATCCAATCAATTGTGTCTATTGAACTATTACCAAATCCTGCCGAAACTTGATGGTGAACCAAGGGATCATTTGTGTATTTTGATACGATTACGGGGTCTCTGGAGAGCGTTAGTGGATCTAAACCAGAGCTCAGGGAAAATTTTGGAGCTAACGAACCAATCACCTTCGCTAAAATAATCTTAGCTTTCTGCTCTTGAAGAGCGGTCTTAGTACTAAGTCCTGTGATAATTACCCCGGTTAATTGAGGCTTCCTAATTAACATGTAATCGCTAACAATCAAAGCACCCAAGCTATGCCCATATAAGAAGCAGGGTAAGCCAGGAAATCTATCTTCGGCTTCTCTTAGTAACAAATCTGTGTCATTTACATAGTCATCGAAAGAGGAGATATGCCCTCTCATACCCCCAGATTTACCATGACCACGTAAATCATACGTTAGAACTGAATATCCAGCCTGGGTTGATAGTGTTGACCAATATTCATATCGTCCACTATGTTCACCCAACCCATGTACAAGACAGATGATCCCCTTTTGGATGTGCTCTGTTTGCCAACCTTGAAAATATATACTCAATCCGTCAAAAGCTTTTCGTTCAAATTCATAATGTGACATATAGGTCCCTCATTCATAGGAATTATGCTGGTAAACCCGGTAAGATTCACCGGTGATAGAAAAACCTGCTTTTGAATATAATGCCAGCGAGGCAATATTCTTTTCCTGGGTATTGACCGTCACATGTCTGACCCCTTGTTTACTAAATTGGTTCAACACATGATGAACTAGTAAATAGCCGATACCCTGCCCTTGCATACTTGTTTTAACAGCCAGGCGTGCTAAATGTCCACCCATTGCACTGGAAGTACTATATTGATATCCCACAATCTCATCCCCAATTTCAGCAACACTGGCTAGTGATGATTGTTGAAAAGCTAACTCTAATGAATCGAGAGAATTTTTCCAAACTAGCCCGAAAGCATCATGATCGATTACTTCTATTATTTCCAGGTCTTCTGGCATCATCGGGCGAATCGTAAAACTAGCATGGGCGGGTTTGGGAAAGGAAGTCGCTCTTTCCCACATCAAAACGATTACATTATCTGAGTGTTCAAATTCACTTTCTTCCAATAACTCATTAAACCAACTCTGCAAAGAAATCGCTACAACACGGATTTTTCTAATCTGAGATAACTCCTCATTTGCTGCTTCCCAAAGGAGTCTCCATGCGCGCCCAACGTTAACTAGCGAGTTAGCTGCAAATAAACGAATCCATGTTATTTCTGGCAAATCTGGGGGACAAGCTAAAGTAGCAAATAAATCACCCCCTTTTTCCACCAATAGATACGGTTTACTACCAATCCAATCTAATGGTGGTTTCCAATCCAGGTGTTGATGGATATATGCACCAAAATGGATCAGATTTGCCAATCGAGATCGATCAGAAGGCATAGCTGTGCGAATGGTGTAATCGATCTCGTCCATTTATTTATACAATTTATTGTAAATGAAGCAAAATTTTCCCTTGAGACCAAAGATCCTCAAGTTTATAATAGTTTCTCTGCTCAGGTGAGAATAGATGTACGATGATGTCCCCTGCATCAATCAAGATCCAACCTTCACGTGGTTCACCTTCTGTGCGAACTGACCATTGATAATTCGTATTGATAAACTCCATCACTGAACTGGCCAAGGCATGTAACATACGATCACTGGTACCAGAACAAATAATAAAGTAATCAGCAAATACTGCCAAGTTCTTTATATCGATTAAGACCAGATTTTCGCCTTTTTTCTCCTCTAAGTGATTGATAATCTCACGCGCGATTTCTAATGTTTCCAGATTTCACCTCTTTGGACAAAATTCATATCTATTTTATCAAGGATGATGAAAATATTTGTGTATATACTGCACCGGTTGGTTGCAGGTCACTCCGATATAGATATACCTTTTCCACACATGTAGCTCCCAAAAAGCCAACCTTCGTCCCCTCAAGCGCTTTTGAAATCGCCTTCACATCTTGTGAGGTGGCGTTCCGAGATACTCTGCCGAGGGTTAAATGCGGTGAAAATGCCCGCTCTTCACGTGTATAACCCAACCGAGCAGTGGTTGTCTCAATCCCATTCTGAATTGCGGTTAGTTCAGGGGGAGCCTCGACTCCAACCCAAATAACACGCGGCTGGCGAATATTCGGGAAGGCTCCGGAACCACCAACACTAATATCGAATTGATGATGGCTAGAGATTTCTGTTTGGATCATATCAGTGAGAATATTTAAATTGGATAACGATACATCCCCCAAGAATTTTAAGGTCAGATGGATGTTTGTGGCAGCTACCCAACGAATTGGGATATTTGCTAGCTGAGATTTATAATTCCGCAGCACATCATCCAAGCGACGCTGGATTTCCAATGACAGATCAATGGCGATAAATGCTCGGATAACAGACATCCTTTATCTTTCCCGCTTCATGGATATAGGGATGATGTTACGGTTTTTATAAAAGAAATTCTTATGCACATTCATCAAGTATTGTAAATTGCTAACTATGAATAAACCAATGATTCTGAACATGAACCACCAGTCATTCAGAAAATATAGTGACTAAATTAAACCATAGCACAAGATAGGTAAGATTGCAAGGGTAATTTTCACAGGCAGAAGTCAGGGTTTAAATTTATTATAGTCGTTCTGTGTATCAAGATCTTGGAGCACACTCAGACTATCGACAGTTATATAATCAATATCCTCATTATGCTTAGATAGAAAATCCCGTAAAGTATGGGGAGGCATAAGATCGAGAATCTCTTTCCAGTATGATTTCTCAATCAACCATGGGTGTCCTCTATGCAGATTGTAACTGGGTACTATGATCTTGTGATGAATTGATAAATATCTATCTACAATAGCTTGGACAATATATGCTTCAATCTGGGGTTGATCTCCGAGAACCACCAGGACTGCTTCAGTTTCCACACCCACACCCCTGAGTCCAACCTGAATCGATGTTAGCATTTCACCATTGCTATAATCTTTATTATAGATGAAATCAATTTTGTATCCCTTTAAGTGATTTTCCAGTTCTATGTGAGAGCCACCGGTCACCAAGTGGATATCTTGTATACCAACCTTCAATAATGTTGTGACGACTCTACCAATCACTGTGGTTCGACCCCAAGGTAACAGCATTTTCTGCTGACCCATGCGCGTGGATTGACCTGCAGCTAAGACAATCGCTGAAATCATTTTAATACTTCATCTCACTGATATATATCTAGAAATTTATGGAAATCCTCTGGGGTATCAATATCAAATAATAATTTCGGGTCATGCCATATTACCCATTGAACTGGAAATTGACTGAACAATGCTCTACCTCCCATATCTCCTTCCAGTAAAAGAAGCCTGGGAAAAGTACTGGAATCAAATAACACAGGATTGCCCCGTTGGCCGTCGATTTGTGGAGCAATGATGGGGTTTAATGTTGCTTGATGCACCTCAACCAAACTCTTTATAAGTGAATAAGGAATCTGAGGTTGATCGCTTTGCAGAAAGACTGCCCCTCCTATCTCTCTGGGTAGTGATGAGATACCTAATCGAATAGATGAGCTCAAGCCAGTCTTCCAATCAATATTATTGACTATGCGCACAGGCAAATCATTTATCGCTGAGTTTACTTCCGCAGCTGAAGAACCGACGACTACCACCACGGGTGAAAGCCCAGCTTTTAAAGCTGAATTTGCCACATGCCTGATCAGGGGTTGGTCTTTCCATCGTAATAATTGCTTTGGTTCGCCAAATCGACTTGATCCCCCAGCTGCTAAAATGATTCCACCAATTTGCTCGATCACTGCATAAATCCCTTTTTGTAGATCAGGAGTTGGATCTTCTAAAGATGGAATTCCAGAGATCTCGCCTGATAGAGATGCAATGATACTTGAATGGTAAGCAGGAATAAGCTGTTCGGATATCGTTTTGGCTTGTGATTGCAACCTGGGGTTATCTGCCTGATTTAATAACACAAACCTACGTGCACTGGATGGGATATTTTTTAAACCACCATTCTTATGCAACAAAACCTTAACTAGCGCATCGCCAGTAACTTCTTCACCAGAATCTAAACCAGATAGTTCCTGAAATTTTTCCGGTCGGTGGATCCAATCTTTTGTCAGGGGTTTCCCCAAACCCTGTAAACCAGCAACAACGATGACGTTCTGAGCAAAATCAGGAATAGCTGGCTCATGCATAGCTGGTGCTTTTAAAGGGCATGTATGTGAACCATCGGCTTCTATCAATAAGGGGAAATTATGATGTTCAGAGAGGGCTCGCACTCTCTCAATCAGCCTTGGTGCCAATCCACCCAAAAGATTGTTTTTACCCTTACCAGTAAGTAGCACAACCCCTTTTGGTAAATCCTTTTCAAGATTATCAATATCTGATAACGAATTTACTATTAAAAAATGATCAGCTTTCCCTGATTGCCAGGAGCCAAGATGAGTGGTCGCTGTTACCAGGATTGTTGCAAATAGTCCCTCGTTGGAAGAAGCTGTCAATAACTCTCTGGCAGTCCTGAACAATGCAGTCGTCTTGCCTCCAGCACCGACAAAAGCCAGGCTTGAAGGCTGCGAATACCTGAGCGCTTCAATTAATTGCATGGAAATCCTATAATTTCAACTGGTCTGATCGTAAAACCAGTGTGAGGATCCAAAATAATCACGTTACGTCCATAAATGAGGCCGGATTTCAGGTTTTGATAGGATTGCCTCGAGCACCCCTCCTCCAACCGCAAGTGCTTTATCAGAGGCATGATTACATAGCTGGGGATCATTCCGTGGATCCACATCTCCAATTTTCATCCCTTCTTTCACATCAACATCCGGATGAATTAAACCCCGTAATATCCCCTTTAATGTTGCATTGATTGGCTGACCGTTGATTTCTGCGATCAGCTCACCCTCCTGGACAAAATCGCCAATGCTCTTATGCGGAACCAATGATCCATCAATTGGGGCATACAATGCTCTTTCAGTTTGTTTTGCTCCTACAGGCTCTGGAATTCCACTGTCTGATAGGGTTGGACCATCCCATAGAACCCTTCCCAACCACGGTCCACGCTGTGTTTCGATGGCTGCGTGGCAATTTGCCCCTCCAATAAACCCTGGGCCTAAGCCAATGTATAATTTCGCTGAGTGTCTCAATGCTTCAGGAGCAGCTTTTAACATGCGAGCATCCACAATCACGGTTGGATGGACTGCCTGGATTGATTTTCCCTCTGGATCGATGATTATAGGTATCCGTCCTTTCGAGAGCAGCTGCAGTACCCGTAATGGGTCATCGATCTCATTGACCCGTTTAGCGATGATTCCTTCCAACGTCATTTCCCCCGTGTAGATTGCTTCACTAAAGCTCGCTAATCGCCTGACCGCTAAAGGTTTTGGCAATTCTGTTATTACTACCTTGAAGCCAGATTTGTGCAAGCGTAATGCCACTCCACTTGCTAGGTCTCCACCACCACGAATCAAGATTATCATAATCTTCCCAAACCCTTTAGGACGCGTTCTGGAGTAAGCGGGAATTCAAAATACCAAACCCCTGTCGCTTGGTGCACAGCATCAATAACAGCCGGAGCGAAGGGTAGGAACGGCATCTCAGCCATTCCTCTGGCGCCATAAGGACCAATGGGGTCAGCATTTTCTAAGATGATCGCTTTGACCTGGTCTGGTACATCTTGAACTGTTGGTATTAAATATGTTGACAACAATGGAGTTAATACAAATCCATCTCTTTGGATAAAATTTTCCAATATGGCGTACCCTGAGGCTTGTACCACTCCCCCTTCAATCTGCCCTCGAACATTAAGGGGGTTCACTGCTCGTCCCACATCATTCACGGAAATCACTTCCAAAATTCGGATTAATCCGGTCTCAACATCCACCTCAACTGTCACTCCTTGGGCTACATATCCATAAGCAAAATTCGGCTCCGATTTACCGGTTTGCGAATCCAATGGAGTGGTTCGGGGTGGTCTGTATTGGTATGTTGCGATTGCTGGACGTTCTTCTGCCTTCCACTTTTCCAACGCCAGTTCACATGCACCTTTGATGGAATTTCCAGCCATAAACGTCAGCCGAGAAGCTGAAGCGCTGCCAGAATCTCCCGTAAATGCTGTATCAGATGCAATCAGGCGGATTTTTTCTATAGGCATCCCCAAAGTTTCTGCTGCCATCTGGATCATAACGGTATGTGCACCTTGTCCAACATCTGCCCCGGCATGGTGCAATATAACCCGCTCGATCTCAGAACCACCCAGAATTTCCACGGTGGCCATGGATTGCTCAGGCGCACCAAAAGAAAATCCAACATTTTTAAAAGCACAAGCATAACCCGTCCCGCGCAGCAGATGAGGTTTAGTAGAAGCTTGCTGAGATATCTTTGATTGGCTTACCTCAATCCCACATTTTTCGACTACTTTCCCAATAGTCACACCTTTAGGTAGTGGGGTTCCAACGGATAAAAAAGCTCCTTCAGTTAATAGATTTTTTCGCCGGATCTCAACCCTATCCATTCCGAGCTTCTCAGCCAGACGATTCATTTGGGTTTCAGCCACGAATGCACCTTGAGGGCCACCAAAACCTCTGAAAGCACCATTTGGAAGGTTATTGGTATACACAGCGTACGAATCAACTTTAACATTAGGGATTTCGTATGGTCCCGTACACATCAGGGTGGCATTCCCTAACACTTTAGTAGAGGTATATGCGTATGCGCCACCATCTGCAATGACTTCAACCTCCGCAGCGATGATTTTTCCTTTATTACTAGCACCCCAGCGCGTTTTTAAAATGTATGGATGACGTTTATGATGACCTATGATGGATTCTTCCCTGTTCCAAATGATTTTTATAGGTCGGTTAATCCCTCGTTGATGGAATCTCCATGCTGCCAACGCCAAAACGATTTGAACTGACATATCCTCCCGTCCCCCAAAAGCACCACCGATGGCAGGATAAATTACTCGTACATCCTCAACGGGGATATTAAGTGCATGGGCAATCTGCTGTTGGTCTTCATGGGTCCATTGACCGGCAACTTGAACAGTAACCCGACCCTCTTCATCTATATATCCCAATCCTGCTTCTGGCTGTAAATAGGCATGTTCCTGGCTTGGTGTATGATATTCTCCTTGGACAATGACATCCGCTTGAGCAAACGCATCTTCCACATTTCCTTTGCGAATGCGGTAATGACAGAAGATGTTCGACCCACGATCTGGGTGCAACAAAATCGCATCTTCCTGCATTGCTTTGACCATGTCTGTTATGACCGGTAGATCTTCGTATTCAACCTTGATCAAATCGCGAGCTTTGGTAGTAATTTCTTCTGTCTCTGCCAGTACCAGCGCTACTTGATCTCCGATAAATCGCACCCGATTGGTAAATGGCTTGCTGGAACCTGGACCGCACAAAACTGGTTGGTCGTTGTAAATCAACCCGTATTCATTAACAGGCACATCCCTCGCTGTAAAAGTGGCAATCACACCAGGCAAAGCATCCGCTTCGGATGTATCGATCGAGCGTATAATTGCATGCGGTCGGCCCGCGAACAAAATCTTCATGAAGACTTGACCAGGCATATTGATATCACCAGGGTAGAGTGTCTCCCCAGTCACTTTACCCCAAGCATCAATGCGAGGAATGGGTTGTCCGATTATTCTCATATCTTGCTCCGAAGGTTTACTATCTTATTTGGTTTCATTTTACAAATATTATACTCTGCAAGCAATTTCATTATCTACAAAAAATTCCCTTCAAAATCGATAGAAGGGAATTAGAATTTAGAAGATTCTGGGTGGCAAATTAATCTGCTGGCAAAGTTGATTCCTGTGAGAGAAATGGATCGAATTCCTGCTCAAGCTCTTCACGGAATTGCTGAGTATATAATCGATAGTAATGCCCTCTCGCTCGCAATAATTCAGCATGCGTTCCCATCTCAGTGATGCAACCATCTTCGATTACGATGATTCTATTCGCGCGTTTAATAGTTGATAGACGATGAGCAACGATAAAGCTTGTTCGTCCCTTCATCAGGTTTTCCATACCACGTTGAATAAGTGCTTCCGTCAGTGTGTCCACTGAGCTTGTGGCTTCATCCATGATGAAAATATCCGGATTTGCCAATATTGCTCGGGCGATACTTACCAGCTGTTTTTGTCCAACTGAAAGGAGGTTCCCTCCTTCACCAACGTTCTGCTCGTACTTTTTCTCAAAATTTATAATGAAATCATGAGACCCCGCTAACCTGGATGCTTCTTCGACGTCGGTATCCGTAGCATTCAAGCACCCATAGCGAATATTCTCCCGTATGGTCCCAGAAAATAAGTGGGGAGTTTGCAGAACGATTCCTACTCGCGATTGAATGCTGTGCATCGTGAACTCGGTATAATCGCGCCCATTAAAGCGTATCACACCCCGCTTGGGCTCATAAAAACGGCATAGCAAGTTAACGATTGTGCTTTTTCCACCACCGGTTGGTCCGACCAGGGCAATCATTTCGCCAGGTTTTACTTTCAATGAGAAATCGGTCAAAACAGGTTTCCCGTCCTCATAAGTGAAGTCCACGTGATCGAATTCGATCGACCCTCTGATCGTGCCCGGATCAATCGAGCCTGGACGATCATAAACCTCAGGAACTGAGTCGAGCAAAGTAAAGATACGTTCGGCTGATGCAATGGAATGTTGCATCTCAGCATATACTCGCGCCAGGTCTTGGATAGGCCACATCATAAAGGTCAGGTAGCTAACAAAAGCTTGAATCCCACCAATGGTCATTATCCCAATATCAGCTTGCAATCCTCCGTACCATACAATGAAACCTAATGCTAATGCAGATATGATTTGTACCGTTGGCAGGAATAATGCTGATAACCAGGCGGCATGATAACTTGAGCGGTACATCTCGTCGGTCAGCACCTTAAATTCCTTTAGATTTTCATCTTCTCGCCCCAACGCTTTCACCACCCTGACCCCACTGATATTCTCGTTATATGACCCGGTTATTTTGGAGTTTGCACGGCGAGATTTGCGGAACTCAACCAATATTCGTTTGCGGAATTGGATTGCAATCGCGAGCAGGAGAGGTATTGCTACTAAAACAATTAATGCCAACCTCCAATTGATGATCATCATAAAGATGGTCGAGGTGGTAATATTCATAACTGCCCAGGTACTGTCCACCAAGCCCCATGTGACCAGATCTGAAACACGACCTGAATCGGATGTCACGCGTGCAATCAACCTGCCGACGGAGGTTTGGCTGTAAAAAGCTAATGATAATTCCTGGAGATGGTTGAACATGAACTTGCGCAAGTCATATTGAATACGCTCTCCCAGGACACCTGCCAAAAAAATGAAAGAGAATACACATCCCGCTTGAACTAATATCAAAACCCCATATAAGCTTAGAATCCGGACCAGCGCTTGGCGATTCTGGGCGACAATCCCCTGATCAATAATGCCTTTGTTAAGATAGGTGAATACTGCATCCAGAATGGATGTGAATGCAATCATTACCCAAAACCCAGCTACCCAGCGCCGGTGGGGTTTTGTCAGACCAAAGATCCGGAAGAGGGTTTTACCCGTTATCTGACTGGTATATTCATCTTCTTCGAGTTCGATTTCAGCCACTTTTTATTCTCTCGACATGCTTTGTGTTATTTCCATCTCCAGTTCCTCATCAATACGAGTCTGAAGATCGTAAATTTTTCGGTACATGCCATCCTGTGCAAATAACTCTTCATGTGTCCCTTTTTGAATTATTTTCCCTTTTTCCATGACAAGGATCAAGTCGGCACCCATCACACTTTGAATGCGGTGAGCGATAATGAAAGTCGTCCTTTTTGGGGTTAGCCCCATCAGTGCTTCGCGGATGCACGATTCAGTCTCCGTGTCGACAGAAGAAGTAGAATCATCTAGTATCAAGAGGTGTGAATCCTTTAGGATCGTACGAGCAATCGTCACGCGTTGTTTCTGACCTCCAGAAAGTGTTACACCCTTTTCTCCAACCAAAGTATCATACTCATTAGGAAAGGTAATAATTACATCATGTATTGCAGCTGAAGAGGCTGCATCCACAATATCAACCTGTGGAACTTCTCGCCCCACCCCATAGGTAATATTCTCACGGATGGAGCGAGAGAAAAGGAACGGCTCTTGTTCTACAATCCCGACCTGACTACGGAGATATTCCCTGGGATAATCTTTCAACTCCACTCCATCCAATTTTATACTACCTGTGGTGTAATCATAAAATCGAGGGAGTAAATTTACTAGAGTAGTCTTACCTGAGCCGGTTGAACCCAGCAATGCCACTACCTGACCAGGTCGGCAGGTGAAGCTTATATCTTGTAATACTGGTGGATTATTCTCATATGCAAACCCAACTTTATCAAATATCAGCTCACCGCGTACCGGCTGATTGGGGCGATAAACGCCTTCTGTTAATGGCTCGCGTTTTTGTTTAATAATCTCCATCACTCGGCCATAAGAGACCAAACCCGTAGAAGTCTGCACGATCAACCGTCCAAGGTTTCGCATGGGCCAGATTAACCATCCGACCAAGCCTGCGTAAGCCAGGTACGTGCCAACGGTAATCTGCCCATTGATTGCCATGGTGGCGGCAATGAAGAAACCAGTGAGCATCTGAAAGCTGCAAGCTATATCCGAGATGGGCCAAAAGAGAGACTGCATGGTGAGCAATTTTCGGCCTCGGTTATATTTCTCCCAATTCTCGGTATTAAACTTGTTCATCTCATAATCTTGCCTGGCAAATGCTTTGACTACACGAACACCAGCGAGATTTTCCTGCAATGTTGTGGATAGGATTGCTTCTTGCTCCTGATATGCTTCGTAGGCTTTCGTAACTTTCTTAAAGAACCATACAGATGTCACGATGATGATGGGCACAATGATGATAGAAATCAATGCCAATTTGGTATTTAATTCCAAAATGGCTGCAAAGTTGATCACAAAGAGCAGGACGATTCTCCCAACCCCGATGGCTTGCTCGCTGTAGAATCTACGTTGAGCGTCCACATCTGAAGTACAGCGTTCGATCAACTCACCCGTTGGGGTCTTATCGTGGTAGGAAAAATCCAAATGTTGGATATGGTCAAATAGATAATTTCTTAGCCGGCGGGTAATCCCTTCAGCGGTAAATGCTGCCAACCGACCTGAAAAGTAGCTAAAGCTTCCCTCCAGGCTGGCTAATCCTAAAAATCCAAACGCAATGATGATCAAGGTTCGGTTAAGATCTCCACCTAACCCATAATTGCCTTGATCCAAGACTTTATCGATAAAATAGCGCAGCAATAGAAAGGTAGCCGTCTTTGAGGAGGCGGCAATCGCCAGGCTGATGGTAGCACCAGCGTACTGTAAACGAAAACCGCTCATCATTCTCCATAAACCGATTATCCGATTCATGGACAACGCCTTGCTAAAATCATATTCATGAGCGGGAGCTTCAAACTTCAACGAATCCCTCCAGAACAGTGGTTTAAATGCAACCTATGAGTGTACCTGAATTCCAAAGGAAAGTCAAACTCTCAACCTTAGGGTAAGTGGGGTCTTATTATGTATTTTGTACTAATCTCACACCAAGTAAGATGATTACCCCACCCGCTAGCGTTATGAGTAATATACTTTCACCTAAGATTGCCCAGGCTACTATTACAGCCACTAATGGTTCCATATATAAGAAAGCACCAATCTGTGATGCTGGGAGTGCTTGAAGGCCATCATACCAGGCGATGTACGCCACTCCTGAACAGAATATTCCCAAAAAACCAATACCCATGAAGCTTGACCAGGTTAAGTGACCTAGTTCTGAAATGCCTCCGCTGGTAAAAAATAGGATGGAAGTAAATAACCATCCGATGACCATGACAAAAAACATCATTTGCGTAGCTTGGTATTTTTTTAGGCCTGTGCTAGATAAGATTGAAAAAACCGCCCAGTTGGGGGCACTAATTAGAATTAAGATATCACCTGTTGTGCCAAAGTGCCCACTAAACAGTCCGCTGATGTTCCCTTTGCTAACTACCAGCAACACCCCCAACGCTGCCAGGATGATCCCTGAGATTTGCATCCAACGAAGTTTTTCATGCAAGAATAACCAGCTGAGGATTGCAATAAATACCGGTGTGGTTGCTACAATCCAGGCAGTCGTCGATGCTTGAACTGTCAACAAGCCTGTAGATTGTAGCCATTGATGGAATGTTATCCCTAAAAACCCCAATAGCCCAAAATATAACCACTCCTGTTTTTTAGGCAACGAAAATTGGTGCCTCAATCTCGTGGCAATCCCCAGGATGATGACTCCGATAGCAAATCGCAGCCAAACCACCGTCACCGGGGAGAGATCTCGTAACGCAAGTTTAGTCGCAATAAACGATGCTCCCCAGACAATCACCGCAAAGGTGACCTCAATGTACGCTGTAATGTGCTTCCGGTTCATAATTACCGGATTATACCGCTTCGTACTATTCGAATGGACTCAGCACCTGATACATTACGCCTGCTTACTCTTGACAATAACACTTGACCCAAACAACACCTGCTATTACACTATCTGGACAATATTTAATCACCGATAATCAAATTAAATGAGGAAAATATGTTTGATATCCCGGATTCTGAAATCCTACCCATCGCAATGGAACACAGTTTTTGGACCTGGTCAGCTCAAGCGAAGGTTTCCCCCATCCCAGTGACACGTGCTAAAGGTGTCTATTTTTGGGATGCTAATGGAAAACGCTACCTTGATTTCAACTCAATGACCATGTGTGTGAACATTGGTCATGGTGATGAACGCGTGATCAATGCCATCATAGAACAAGCGAAAGCATTGCCTTATGCTGCTCCTGGAATGGCGACTAAACCTCGGGCAATCTTGGGTAAATTATTAACCGAAATCACACCAGGCAACATGGATCACTTCATGTTCACTTTGGGGGGTGCCGATGCCAATGAAAATGCAGTCAAGCTGGCACGCGGTTACACTGGGAAACATAAAATCCTCACACGCTACCGCTCGTACCATGGTGCCACTGCTGGAGCGATGGCACTCACTGGCGACCCAAGGCGCAATCCATGGGAACCGAATTTAATGCTAGGGGTCGTACATTTCCTCGATCCATTTCGCTATCGCTCAACCTTCCATCGCACAAATCCGAATATATCTGAAGCAGATTTCACCCAGGATTACCTAAATCATCTGGATGAAATAATTCAATATGAAGGTCCCAATACAATTGCAGCGATCTTACTGGAATCTGTTACTGGTACAAATGGAATCATCATTCCACCGGAAGGGTATATGCAAGGTGTACGTGCACTTTGTGACAAGTATCATATCCTGCTCATCGCTGACGAAGTAATGAGTGGATTTGGTCGGACCGGCAAGTGGTTCGCGGTTGATCATTGGAATGTTGTGCCAGATTTACTGACCATGGCGAAAGGTCTCACCTCAGCTTATGCACCTCTTGGCGCAGTAGGAATTAAGCCAGAGATTGCGGCTGCATTTAATAATATTACCTACCAGGGTGGATTAACGTATACTTCTCATCCCATTTCACTCGCCGCTGCCATCGCCAATATAAAAGTGATGCAGGAGGACCATCTCATTGAACACTCCCACGAGATGGGTCCCATCCTTCACCGGATGCTGACAGATTTAGGTGAGCAGCATCCATCTATCGGTGAAGTGCGTTCTATTGGACTGTTTGGTATTATCGAGCTCGTCCGCAATCGTAAAACGAAAGAGCCACTAGCTCCCTGGAACAGTAGCAGTCCGGAAATGATAGCTTTACGAAAAGAGCTGTTGGGAAGGGGCCTCTTCCTAGACATACATTGGCACACCTTGCTGATCATTCCCCCTTTGATCATTACAGAGGAACAGCTGGAGGAAGGTTTCGATATTCTGGATAAAGCATTATCCATCACTGATGAAATGATACAAGAAAAATGAGTTCGTCTGAGCCGATTCCCGGTCCTGCTTATCGAATAATCACTCCTCGCCTGGTCATTCGATGTTTGGAACCAAAAGAGGCTTTTCTCCATGGAATGGCCATAGAAGAAAGTTTGGACCATCTGCTTCCTTGGATGGCTTGGGCAAAACAATGGCCATCGAGTCTCCAAGAACGAATCGAGCTCTTGCGCGAATGGCGGGGGAATTTCGATTTGGGGATCAATTTTGAATATGGTATTTTTAACCCCTCTGAGATCCTGCTCCAGGGAGCTGCAGGACTACACACCAGGCATGGTCAAGGGGTTCGAGAGATTGGTTATTGGATACATAAAGATCATATTAATAAAGGATATGCTGTCGAAACGTCTGCCTCTTTAACAAAGGTTGCCTTCGAAATTGATCATGTCATGCGGGTGGAAATCCATTGTGAATCTATGAATATCCGCATTGCATCAGTGCCAAAAAAAGTTGGGTTTTATCCTTGAAGCTACTCTTCAGAATCGGATTGAATTTAGCCCTGGTGATCTACGGGATAGTATGATTTGGACTCTGTTTGCTGAAAATTACCCAACCAACCCGGCAGCAAAGGTTTTTATTCAAGCATTTGACGCAATCGGAAGAAGTATCATTTAATAACTTACTCGCATATTAGATATTTTCCAGATACTTAATGAAAAATCCACATTATTTAGACAAGGATCTTCCTGAAGCATTTCTGGATAGGATGGCAGGATTGTTGGGGAATGAATACAATGTGTTCTTCTCCAGCTTACACCATCCTGCAACAACAGGATTGAGAGTCAATTCCCTTAAAATAGCAACCAATGAATTCATCCAAAGATCACAATTAAAACTATCCCCTGTTCCTTGGTGTTCAAGTGGTTTCATTGCCGACTCTAATGATGATGAAACCATCCATATTTCACATGGAAAGCATCCATATCATAGTGCAGGCTTGTATTATTTGCAGGAACCATCGGCAATGGCTGCAGCTGAAACGCTGGCACCCCAGCCTGGTGAAAAGGTATTGGATCTTGCTGCTGCTCCAGGTGGGAAAGCTACCCATTTGGCTATGTTAATGAAGAATACAGGTCTGCTGGTAGCCAACGAAATCCATCCAAAACGAGTTTGGGATTTGGTCGAGAACCTGGAGCGCTGTGGTGTAACGAATGCTGTCGTATTGAATGAGACACCTCCTCGATTAGCGGATCATTTTAGTGATTATTTTGATCGGGTGTTGCTCGATGCTCCATGTTCTGGTGAAGGGATGTTTCGAAAAAGCGAGGTCGCTCGCAAGGAATGGAAACCCGAGCTAATCCATAGCTGTGCGCTTCGGCAATCTACGATCCTCGAACAGGCGGCGCGAATGGTGAAGCCAGAAGGTCTCATCGCTTATACCACTTGTACGTATTCCCCTGAAGAGAATGAAGGCGTTATTGATGGATTTTTGTCGCAACATCCGGAGTTTGATATTATTACTATTACCCATACTACAGGTTTCCATTCTGCCAAACCAGAATGGATTGGTCTTCCACCGGATGACCGGATAAATCATGCGGTACGAATTTGGCCCCACCTCTCCCAGGGAGAAGGTCATTTTATTGCTTTATTGAAAAAACATGAAACTTCTGCAATTTATCTTCGAAATTATCGAACTAGCGAGGGATTATCATCAAATCGGTCAAGAAAAAGAACGAGTCCAGGCAAGGCTAAGTCTATGTTGGATGATTTTTGCCGAGCTAATCTGACCATAGCATTCGATAATTCAAAGTTAACGATCAACGGATCTTATATCTATCATATACCAGGAGAGACGGCCGACCTAACAGGTCTTCACGTAATTCATCCCGGATGGTGGTTGGGATCCATCAATAAAGCACGCTTCACGCCGTCTCACTCATTGGCTATGGGTGTTAAATGTGATCAGGCGAAGCATATCCTTTCACTTACTCCTGGTGATCTACATCTTTCCGCTTATTTTTCAGGTGAGAGTATCCCAAATTCAGGTGAAGATGGTTGGGTATTGGTATCAGTGGATGGTTATCCTGTCGGTTGGGGAAAACGGGTGCAAAATGTGATCAAGAATTTTTACCCCCACGGTCTCCGTCGTTCAGCATAACCTCTAGCCACGAATTAATTAATAGATCGACCCATTTTAGCTATTTCTGATTTACTCTGGATTTCTCCAACTGAAATATTCGTCTCAGCACTGCGACCGACGATGCATAAGTCGAATCCATCCCGTAGTACGATAGACTCCCTGCTCCCAGATTTTTACCCTTCCCTATTGGATTATCTGAAACGTAGTGAATGATCCCAACGTCAAAGGGTACTTCATAAAGATTGATAATTTCATTTACTGGATGCCGTTGAGGGCGATACATCTCATACACCGCAGATAAATATGGACCAGCTTCCATCTCGATATCGGTGTAGCCCTCACGATAAAATACTTCCATATAACGTGAGTTTTGTAAGAACGTCCCCCTGACAGACACACATTTTTGGTTATCGAGAACCGTTCCATACATCAAGTACGGTGTGACGTGTGAAGCATTGAAGCTATTTTGAAAGAGATAGGTGTTTTTTGAATGTTCATCATGGACAACATTCGGAATAACAATATCTCCGATGGTCCCATTCAAGGATGCAGACTTCCCCATGATATAAATTCCCAAAATCTTATCAACATGCTCTGAGACTTCTGATAAGATGTTATAAGCTGCCATCCCCAAGGGATAATCAATATTTATAAGGACAGCATCACTCTTATCTAAAAAGGACAGGTCCCCGCCTTGTAACCTTGGATCTAGGGTATCGGGGCAGATTCGATTTAACTCGATAATTTGTGCATCGACATCAAAGCTATGTTCACTTGAAACTCGCAATATCCCACAATCTATTTCAGCATCTTGTTGATCATCGATAAAAGCATTTCCTTGACTCGTTTGTTGAAATTTTTTCAAAATATAGTACAAGAAATTTTCCTGGCTTGATATGACTTGCTGGGCTTGGATATTTTCCCACTCTTCTTGTAGCACACGATTATTGGTTTCATTCAAATATTCGATCAGTTTCTTTTTGTTTTTAAACGCATATCCTGATATCAGGTTAACCAGGCTATGTGGATTGCTGGAGATAAAATAAACAGGTCGATCGATCAACTCCTGGCAAACCTGAGCAATATGTTCCCACCAGATATCAGTTGCCCGGCGGTATTCCACCAGAGATCCGTTAAGCAACCTGACTTTTAGCCTACGCGGTGTTGCAGCAATTTGATTTAGGTTGTCTTCAAAATCTTTCCCCCATACCGTTTTTAGGCGTTCTATATCTTCCACCGATATACTCAATGCTTGAGCTAAGTCAGATATCTCAATATCTTTACTTGTATTATGTGAACGCTCTCCTGATAGAAAAGTGGAATTGCGTTGTAATAATAAATGGAATTTATTCCACTCGATTTGATAAGCAGTCAGGATAGGGATCACATCATCAATATCACTAACACTGGCAATAAAACATGCCAGTATATCTGCACCATTAAAAAAGCAACGCCTTCGACGGGCGGTAGCAATGACCGGTTCCCAACCCTCAATATCATTGAAACCTGCTCTAGTAAATACTTCTGGGCTTTGACCTAAAACTACCAGCTCAACTTTATGAATACATGTTGGCAGCCTGAGGAGACAATATAAAAATGCAGACATATCTGGAATCGTTTCGCGTACTAAGGGGTGCAACAACGATTTCATGCCTGCATGAGCTTCTTCTAGTGACCGGATCTGTACATCAGCTGAGGAGCGCAATAAAGAATAATACGTACGCAGATATAATTCCACCTCTTCAGAAGCTGTGCTGGGTACAGTTCTCTCCATTTACTTTTTTACCTCTTCATACTACTTGGGGGTACATCAAATGGTCCATATCGAGGTGGGCCAGCAACCCTATACAAAAGAGCATATACAAACGCCAGAATTCCAAACCCAAGAAACGATAAGATGATTGTAAAGAAAAGCTGGCCAAATATCAACCCGGTCGAAGCGAAATAACGATTAATCGGAGCAATCACGCTGTCTATCTCTGCTAGATGGGTATATGGGATAGCTATCACAGTGGATAACTCCCATGGTAGTGTGATCTTCTCATTACTCTGGAGATATAACGCAGTCGCATACCAAGACATGATTGGGATAAGGAGGAACAAAATACACCCAATTCCACGCCACACAGGATTTACTTTCCAAGGTCTTTCAGTACGCTCTCGACGATACTGTTGTGATGAGAAACCCATCTTTCACCTCCGAATTCTGTGAATCCACTACATGGCTTAGATTAGTTATATTGTGCAGCTTGTTCAACAGCAGCCACAATAGAGTAGTACCCTGTACAGCGGCATAAATTACCGCTGATTGCTTCTTTGATTTCATCACGATTAGGATGTTTAATTTCATCCAGTAACATCACTGATGACATAATAAATCCTGGAGTGCAATAACCACATTGGACAGCTCCATGGTCAATGAAAGCTTGCTGGACAGGATGCAAGTTCCCATCCCGAATAATGCCCTCTATAGTCACAATATGTGCTCCATGTGCACGAACAGCTGGCACTAAGCAGCTCATTACCGCCATTCCATCCATAAAAACGGTGCATGCCCCGCACTCACCCTCTGCACAGCCTTCCTTGGTTCCAATCAATCCAGCGTCCTCACGTAATAATCTCAATAAAGATTTATTTTGCCCCGATATGAATTTGTATTCTTTGCCATTGATTTTTGTTACGATTGCTGGATCCATCTGCCCTGATTTATGATGGATGCATTGTTTTAGCCCTTCGAATTCATTAAAATGATATCCATGTCGATCTGAACATGCTCGTAATAATACTGGGTGTTTTGGGTAACCAATTCGTTCTTCATCCTTTGCTAAGGCACGTAATACCCGTTTTACACACACCCGTACCATTTCAAGACGATACTCCTGCGTACTGCGAATATCACCAATAGGTCGGGCTGCTGCTTGAGATAACTCAGCTACTTTTTCAACAGTCTCATCATCAAGCAACCTACCTCGTAAATAAATCTCAGCTTCTTTGGCGTGCACAATCAAAGGAGCAACAGCTCCTAATGTGATAGTTGCATTTTTAATTCGTTTACCATCAAATGTCAGAATTACAGCACAATTAACCAATGATATCGCCTGGGCTTTTCTCAAACCCAGCTTATAAAATGTACCTCTCTGGTTGGATTTAAGCGCCGGGAATTTAATATCTACCAACATTTCATCAGCTTGCATGACATTAAGTCTTACACCAGTATAGAACTCCACCAAAGGAACCTCACGCACACCATGTACGGATTGCAGTACAACTATTGCATTTAACCCAATCAGTGGTGGAATGGTGTCATTTGCAGGAGAAGCTGTAATTAAATTACCTGCAATGGTGCCTCTGTTCCTGATTTGTGGTGCACCAACTTCCCAACAAGCCTTGGCAAGCGGAAACGCTTGTTCGATAATAATTTTTGAGGCAGCACATTGACCATGGGTCACAAGTGGTCCAAGGTGGATCAGATTGTTCTCATCTAATCTGATCTGGTCTAATCCATTTATGCGTGTCACGTCAACTAATGTTTTTATCCCTTTCCTAATCCCGCGCTCCATTTCCAGCATTAAATCTGTCGCACCTGCGATGATTCGCGCTTCTTTCCCCTCTTCGGATAGTATCCGAGTAACATCATCGATTGAAATTACGCTATGATAATCTTGCCACATAACATCTCCGTTCATTGCTGACGCAGTTTAATAATCTCCGCCATTATACTCACCGCGATTTCTTCTGGGGTTTCAGCATGTATTTCCAATCCGATGGGAGAATGTACTCTATCAAGTAGCTTAGCAGGTACACCTTCATCCAACAGCTTTTTTGTCGTGGTAGCCCAGCGTCTCTTGGATCCAATTACCCCGATATATCCCGCATTCGAATCCAACAAGGATGGCAAACCGTGCACATCTACATCCATCCCGCGTGTGGTTAATACAATGTAGGTCCAAGGAGTGATTTTTAAATGGCTGGTTAGTTCCTGTAAAGGTAGTGGGTAAAACTCGTCTGCCTCCGGCACTGCCTGTGGATTGCAGAAATCTGGTCGATCATCAGTAACAGCGACAAAAAATCCAAGCCATTTTGCCAGGTGGGCGACTGCTTTACCCACATGACCCACTCCTACTACGACTAAAACAGGTTTCGGTATGATGGGTTCCACATAAATCTCCACTTGACCACCACAGACTCCAGGGTCTCCACGTTCAGGATTAGCCATATTATATGCTAACAACCGTGGCGTTTTATCATCCATCGCCATTATGGCTTCCTTGATCACACGGTTTTCGACTTCTCCACCTCCGACAGTACCTATGATATGCCCGTCAGGATATACCAGCATTTTACTGGTGACATGTCGGGGAGTGGAGCCTTTACTCTTAATAATGGTGCATAATGCTCCTGTCCCATTATTATTCTCAATTTCTACTAATGCTTGGAAAAGGGTCATATTAAACCGTATCCATAACACTCTCAAATTATCTATTCTTCCAATAATCCCAGGACTACGGGGAGTAATTGCTTTTTCCGCGAGACTACGCCATCAGCCTGTAGAGTTCCATCCTGGAGGTGTGGGTAAGGTAAATCGTCTAATATTGGAGGAGGATTTACCAGAACCATACGACTGGAGTTACCAACCACATCGGTCACCATGAGCATGGCAAAGTCTAGACCACGTTGCTCACGAAGTGTGTTGAGTGCAGCGGTTACACGCTCCAGGTTGTCAGTCAGCTGCATCTGATTTGTCACCTCAGCTTGTGCAATGGCGAAATTGAACTCGCCTGATTTATATAATTTGAGGTCTGACGTGACAATTTCCATCGCATCGCGCGATTCCAGTCCTACTCCAGCTTGAATGATTGCTTTTCCAAATGATTCGATCGATTCTCCGGTTAGCAAACTTGGCCGCTTAAATGCCCATCGCCCAAGACGATCTGCCGCGAGTTGATCTCTTGGTGTCGTTGTGGGTGAAGTCAGGATCAGTGTGTCTGATAATAAACCTGCCAATAGCATCCCTGCCAATGCGGGCGGAGAACTCAATCCTGCATCCTCGATCCGCTCAGAAATCAATGTGCTGGTGCTGCCAACAATGTCAACTGTAAATCGAATGGGGATATGTGTTGAATGGTTACCCAGTCGATGATGATCTAAGATTTCTAACAACTCTGCCTCTTCCAATGCACCCAAAGCCTGACCAGGCTCGTTATGGTCAACCAGAATCACCTTGATGCGGGGTGGGTTAAGTACATCTCGTTGTCGCGTAACGCCAAAATAATGACCGATTTCATCAACAACGAGAAATTCATTGTATTCTTCCCTCAATATGCGATGAATGACATCTCTTATCCTTGTGCTGGATTGGAAACAAGGGACTTTTTTGTCACAAGCCTCCAGGCAGTTTTGAATTAAGAGATCCGTGATTTGCATCTCCTTACGCTCGGGGTGTGGACCGACCAGTCTGCTTATGTACTGGAATAAGCTAAATCCGGTGATTAAACCGAGCGGCGTGCCATCCTCAGAAACAACGGGAGCAATCCCTCCAGTCCGGTTAGCAATCACCCATGCATCCCGCAATGGACTTTCAGGTGTGATGGTATCGAGGCGGTGAGAAACTGCTTCAAAACGGGGAGATGCATCGGTTAGTAAGAATGGTGGATCAAGTCCGAGACGCTTGAGGATCCAGGTGGTTTGCGGATTAATAGCTCCCGCACGGGCTGCAATGGTATCCATGCCATCACGTTCCTTTAACAACCAGGCATATCCCATAGCGGCTGCAATTGAATCGGTATCAGGGTTTACATGTCCTATGACATAAACTCGATCCACCATTGTTATATCCATTCTTGCGTATGAATGAGATGCATACTTGGTCGAGTAAGCCTAAGATCGAATTATCTTATGTTTGATAATTTTCATCTTTACCCGTCAATTTTAAAGCTTTCCATACTTTTTCGGGAGTAATTGGATTTTGATCGATATTTACTCCAGATTTATTATTGATGGAAAGACTTGCGTCCATGACCGCATTTGCAACCGCAGGTGCGATCCCATCCATTGGGATTTCAGCTACTGCTTTTACCCCAAATGGATGACTCGGTTCGAAGGTTTCCACGAATATCGTTTTTAACTCAGGCATTTCATGCGCCTGAAAGATATGGTAATCCTTCAAATCACGCTCCCGGGCATTACCTTTCTCATCATAGGCCATTTCTTCACACACGGCATACCCCAAAGCCTGGGTCATACCACCCTCAATTTGGCCTGAGGCAGTCAGCGGATTTACGATAATACCAGAATCCACGGCAGAGACTAGTATATCTGGAGTAATCTGACCAGTCTCAATATCCAAAGTCACCTCTGCAAATTGGGCTTCAAAGGGAGTTGGAGCGACCGGAGAATAATATGATGCAACCGCCATAATTTGCTCCTGTTCGGTATGATGCAATGACTCACATGCGATTTCAGCCAAAGTGAGTGTTCGCCCATCTGGAGCAATTGCGCAGCGATTGGATAATTCGATTTCTTGTGGACCTACAGCTTTGGTAGAGCCATCATTATTATTAAATATTTTCGCTGCTCTACCTTTTATCCGTTCAGCCACTTGTTTGGCTGCTCTTACGACTGCTGATCCTGAAATATATGTGGTGCTTGAGGCATACGCGCCTTTATCAAATGGCGTGAAATCAGTGTCTGACGAATACACGATCACATCTTCCAATGGCACACCCAAGACTTCTGCAGCCATCTGACCTAGAACTGTATCAGAACCTGTACCTAAGTCTGTTGCTCCAACCAGTAACATAAATGACCCATCATCATTTATCTTGAGGCTTGCACTCCCCATATCCAGGTATGGAATCGCTGTCCCCTGTAAAACGAGTGCTACTCCAATTCCTTTTCGCAGGTATGGTTTGCCAGGTACCATATGCCAATCAGGGTTGTTATACTTCCGGTCCCAACCGATAGCGGCTCTCCCTTGCTTAGTGCATTCCTCCAATCCACAGGTCTGGATGATTTCAGGACGAGGTTCTCTCCCCTCACTCCAGGCAGTGCTGAATGGTTGTTGCTCACCTTTCCTCAAGGTATTTTTAAGCCTGAACTTAATGGGATCAAGCCCGAGCATTCGAGCAATTTTCTCCATATGACGTTCAACTGCCCAAAATCCTTGAGGAACCCCATAACCACGATAAGCCCCTGCAGGAGGATGGTTGGTGTAGACAATATCAGCATAAAAGCGGATGTTTGGAGCTTTCCGATATTTTCCATCACCCACATACAGCGCCATGGATTTGTGCCCAGTGTTGCCTGTAACGGTGAGCGCATGACATCCATAAGCACCTGTATCCGTTAAAATGTACATCTCATTTGCGGTGATGGTGCCATCATTATTCACCCCGGTCTTCATATGCAATCGCATTGGATGTCGCGAGCGTGACGCAATGAACTCCTCCTCACGCGTATACTCATAAATCACTGGTCGCCGTGTCGCGATGGTCAGATGGGCTGCAACATCTTCGATCATTACCTCCTGTTTCCCACCGAAACCACCACCAATACGCGGTTTGATCACCCTGATGCGTTTAATAGGTAAACCTAGTACAGGCGCCAGGATTCGTCTAGCGTGGAATGGTACCTGAGAGCTTGTCCGAATCACCAAACGATCATCCTCATCCCAATATGAGATTACTACATGCGGTTCGATGGTGACCTGTTGTACCTTCGAGACTGTATAGTCACCCTCTATCACATGATCTGCTTCCGCAAATCCTTGCGCGACATTTCCGATGTCGATCCTGATTTCAGCTGCCAGATTACGCAATGGATTCGATTCAGCAAAGTTGACATAGTCTGCCTCATCGTGCAGAATGGGTGCATCTGATTTCATCGCATGATCAGGATCGAACAGCGTGGTTAATATTTCGTATTCCACCTCGATCAATTTCAGTGCTTCGTTAGCAATCTCCTCAGATTCAGCAGCGACAATTGCAACTCGGTCACCAACGAAACGCACCTTATTATCGAGTGAAAAAGTATCCAATGGTCCCGGTATTGGGTCTGATTGCCCAGCCGTGGAGTAAGCTACTCGAGGGATGTCCTTCCAGGTGAGTACTGCTGCCACACCAGATAATGAGCGTGCCTTTGAGGGATCAATATTTTTAATTCTTGCATGGGCATACGGGCTGTGCAATACTTTAGCAAATAGCAGACCGGTTATATTTATATCTGCTGTAAAAGCGGGTTTGCCCTGCGCCAGCTTTATCGCATCCACCTTGATGTCAGGTTTTCCTACACGATGAAACGATGGTGCACTGCTCGCGGGAATAACTTTAGGAAGTGATTGGCTAAATCCTTTTTCCGTGGGATATTCGCTTTCCGAATACTCCGAATGCTCAGCAGATCTTTTTCCTGTCTGTTCGCGTAGGATATGCTGTGCAGCTTGCATGATCGCCTGAACAGGTTTGAGATATCCCGTGCACCGACATAGCACACCTGAAAGGGCCTGCCTTACTTCATCCTCAGTTGGATCACGATTCAAATCAAGTAGATGTTTGCCAACCAGAATTTGTGCCGGCGTGCAGTATCCGCACTGGATTGCACCATTTGAGACGAATGCAGTTTGAATAGCATGCAATCCTTTATTAGTCTTCCAACCTTGTTCAGGATGTTGTCCCAATGATTCGATCGTTTGAATATTATGCCCTTGAGCCTGACCTGCTAAAACCAGACATGAGTTGACGGGTTTATCGTCCATAAGGACAGTACAAGCACCACACTCTCCAGTTTCACACCCATGTTTGGCTCCAAAATAACCCATTCTACGTAATACTTTAAGGAGCATTTCTCCTGGATCAGAGCTCACCTGAAGAATTTCACTGTTGATATTAAGCTTTAATTCCATCGATTCTCCAAATGTAACTATTATTTACGGGCAAAAAATCCAACCAAAGCTGAAATCCCTGTAAAGAATAATCCTATTACCGAGACAATTAAAACTTGGATCAAGAAAAGGAGGCCTAAGAAACTAATAAAGAAGTTTGGAAGAGCCCAGGTTATAGTTGCCCCGTTTATTGCATAGTGGATGAAAATTGGGATGGATAAGATAGATAGTGTGGTTAATATGAACTTCAATGTCATGGCTGCAGCTTTACGTGGCCTTAATTGATATCCTTTTGTGCCGAGAAGTACCAATAACCAGCCCACAAATAATGCTATCAATGCGGTAAGTGCAGTTGACTCGATTAAGTTAGTTGCATCGATGACTGAGCTGAGAGAGTAGGTTTTATGATCTACCAAGATATATTTTATATTGAAGATCAACAGATAACCCACCACACCAACCATCATCCATGAAAAATATGGTCTGGCGTGCCAGGCAGCTAGATTAATAAACATGAAAATGAGAACAATGGCAATTATTCCACGGGGAAGTCGTTGTTTATCTAATAACGATTCTCGGGCTGCATCCATCCCGGTCTGAGCGGCAGACACTATATCCTCCGATTGTGTCACGGTCACCGGAGACCCAATAGCTGTTTTGTACGCTTGTACAAGCTGAGCTTGCTGAGCAGTTAATGCGCTATTAATTTGATTCACCTGCGTCAATGTGATATCTAACATCGCAATCTGTGGGTGACCTTGGTTTGTTGCGGGGATACTTGTTCCCAAGATCGCAGCTACTGTAGGTGCAACGTCCACCATTTGAATATCACTATACTTTCCAGGGATCACACCCTTGCCAACCATGACAAATGGTTCTAATAGGACAATCGGGTCCTGTCCACCGTGCCCACCCCGATCAATCTGACCGTGATCGCTTACCACCAATAACGTGTCTTGGGTAAGATCCATAGCCAAGGCGATCTCTTTTAGTAATTTATCTGCTCTGGTTGCGGCTGCATCCCAACGTGGGTCGATGGGTCCGCCCTCATAATGCCCGGCATAATCAACCTGATCTAGATGAATCAACACCAGCGGATAGCGTCCTGCCCACAACCAGGGCAGGGCTGCATCGGTAACCTGGCGATCAGCCTTTTGATCCTCTCCCTCGGTATAAAAACTAACAGATACTGCTTGTTGTGGAATCAGCTTTTCAAACCAATTAAACCCTGAGACTGCAGTTAGGAAGCCCGCTCGGTGGGCTGCGGAATAAATATTATCCTGGGTAAATGTGGGGATGTCGGCATAATCCAAATTGAGAGCAGGTCCATCGCTCAAATCAGGCCATGCGCCAGTTAATAGAACCGCATAACCAGGCTCCGAATAGGATAATGGGCGGCTATGCATCAATGCAGACGCGCCCTCATCCCTTAGCTGATTTAAGAATGGCATTACATCCGAATCTAAAGATGTGTCATAACGTAACGCATCGATCAACACAATTACAATCGACCGCGTATTTGGTGCTCCTAATACTTTACCCGGCAGTGGTGGTGCGTTGTGCAAAGGCGACCGATATGTATAGACAGAATCCATTAACTCTGTCGCCCAAAAGTAAGAAACGCCCATTACAACAAGGCAAATAAGAATACCGATAATAATCGAAGTGGACTTTTTCATAATTCTTCACCGATTAATCCATTTCCTAATCCACCATCTAGGAGCATTTCTTTGCGCCTCTTTTTGCGTAGTTGATCAATAGGTTCACGGTTTCCAGTTTCCTCATCAATATAATACCATGCCATCCAACCATTACAGGGAGCTTTCATGATATCCCGTCCAACTTTATGGATTGATCCGGAATATTCGCCATATCGGATATGACCATTTGCTAATATGTGAGCAAGACGATCACTATGTTGGCCAAAATATAGAACCTGTCCTTCCTTCAGCATCCCATTCTGCAACAAAGCAATAAAAGGGATGCGTGCATCTTTATTTTTTTGATAGATGGAAACCAGTTCCTCAGTTTTAGCATAAGGAATAACTGCATCTATCCGCTGCTGAGCGATGGCTACATACCCTTCATCGGCTTCTATACCAATCCAATGACGCCCGAGCTTCTTTGCGACCGCCCCAGTCGTTCCGCTCCCCAAGAAAGGATCTAAAATGATATCCTCCGGATCTGTGCTAGACATGATCACTCGTTCAAGCAATGCCTCAGGCTTCTGAGTTGGATGCGCTTTCTCACCGTTTATTTTTAAGCGTTCTTTTCCAGTGCACAAAGGTAATCTCCAATCACTTCTCATTTGCACGCCACTGTTGCCTTGTGCCTCGTTATTGATGGATTTCATTACCTGGTAATTGAAAGTGTATCGATTTCCTTTAATTTTCTGCGCCCATATGAGCGTCTCATGTGCATTAGTGAACCGGACACCATGAAAATTTGGCATTGGATTATTTTTTATCCACACAATATCGTTTAATATCCAAAACCCTAAATCTTGTAGGATTCTTCCTACTCTGAAAATATTATGATAAGAACCAATTACCCAAATCGTGCCATTATCTTTTAACACCCGTCGGCATCCTGCCAACCATTCCAGTGTAAAACGATCGTAAGCTTCGAAATTAATAAATTGATCCCAGGATTCGTCAACTCCGTTCACCTTGGTCGAATTAGGACGCCAAAGATCTTTCTCGAGCTGCAAATTATAAGGAGGATCGGCAAAGACTAGATCGACCGACTTTTCGGGGAGTGTTTTTAAAACGTGCAAACAGTTACCTGATATTATCTGATCTATTGAGGTTTGATTAGTAAGCATCATCAAATACTCGCATATTATCTGCCAATTGGATCAATAGATAAACTGATAATAGCTGAATAAAGATATATCTCGGTAAAAATGATCATCATACCGTAACTACACGTTGTAAACTACGTGCTGCCAACACCCCTGCCATTTCTTGACGATATTCAGCACTCGCCCATTCATCTTCGGCATGGCTATACGCACTCCTGCCAGCAATTTCTATCCCATCCGAATCAGGACCATCCATAGCCAGGAGAGGTGCCATTCCCCAACCACCTAGCGCCAGGCGTGTTCTTCCAGAAGTCCATCGTGCAATTACGGTACATACTATGGGTTGGTCAGCAGGTGAGCGGGCAATATATTCATATGCAACGGATACATTTATTGGGATACTGACTTTCGTTATTAGTCTGCCTTGCTTAGTCCCTACCCTGGCTGGTAACCAATCACCGAGCCTGATTTGCATGGGAGTAGCATCTAGCTCCAATATTTCCAGGTTTGCATCCAAAGCGAGCAAGATTGTAGCAAGTGGTGATCTGCCATTAGCCATAACCAGTGTTCCAGCGACGGTCGCCATTTGGCGTAGGTTATAAGTGGCTTCATGTTTGATTGAAGTGTAAATATCTTCGGATAATCCTTTAAAATCTAATAATTCCTGCAAGGTGACAGTCGCACCAACCTGCAATAGTTTACCTGCCTTTGAAATGCTTCCAAGCCCTAATGATTGCAGATCTATGACTGCGTACTGCTCTTCCACTCTTCGGTTAAGGAATGTTCCCCCACCAAGCGGATATGAGACTGGTTTTTCTCTTGCTAATAGGATTAATGCCTCAGGTATGGTTTTTGGACGCTGATATTCAATGATCATCTTAACCTCATTATATTTACATTACTCTCCATATCAGTCGGGGTAGACTTTCCACCCCAGAGCTTCCAAATCCACTTGATTAGCAATCCCATCGGGTACATTGACCAACATCGCTTCAGCTTCCGCCAATAAATCTCCATCTGGTCCAAAAATCTCACCGGTGGCGATAGCTGTTCGTTCTTTGCTTTTACCTGCGTGTCCAACAATTCTCAATGGTCGACCAATGGGTACATTTTTACGATAGCGTACATCCAATCTGGCAGTAAACATAAATCGAGGTGGATTACCACCCATATGGACTCGTCCGGTAACCTCATCAAGCATGGCTGCTACTATTCCACCATGCACTACCCCAGGATATCCTTGATATTGCTCAGGTACTGTGTATTCTACTATAACCTCACCAGGGGCAGATTCGTAGAATTCCAATTTTAAGCCGTAGGGATTTTCCCTACCACAAATAAATCAATGTTTTGAATTTGGTTGTTTCATAAGTATCATGTCTGAGAAAAAAATAATTAACCATTGAATGTCCCTTCTATGGGGACATATAATCAATTCTGTCTTGGTTTACTACTTACTTAGCTGGTTCCAGTTGTTTACATCCATTAACTCATAGCCTGCCAGCTCCAGGTCTTCAGGAAAATCAATATCCAATGCGACAGATGTTCTCTCGCAAATTTCCAATCTTGCACCCGCTTTCTCAGCCTGGAGACAATGCCTAGTAAATGAGTCTGGACCGTATTCATAGTGGATGAGCCCAGGAGGTGATATGAGTAGAGCGTTGGTGCCCTGATGGTGCCTATCCGGGGTTATCACCACTACAGGTGGGTCCACTGCCCGTTTTACGACTTCGTGAATATCATCTCTAGTCAACAGAGGCAAGTCAGCTGGAACAATGAGTACACCTTGGACAGAATGGCTCAACGCCACCATGGTGGCTCGGGTTAAAGCGACATTTAATTGAGGCGAGCCTTGCTCCTGGACTGTGCGAGCACCGCAATCACGAGCAATGGTCAATGCTTCAGGATCACGGCTAACTACTAAAGAGTATTCAATCTCAGGAACCGAAGACAGGATCTCAAGCGTATTGGAAAGCAGATAATGATTCAACGCAGTCCGGGCTTCCAAGCTCAAAACCCCAGATAAGCGAGATTTGCCCCGACGTAAAGGTTTCACCGGGATGATCGCCCATAAAGTCATTTCTTCACCCTCTCCCATACACAATAATATATTCAATGATCTCTCTTGCCAATCTACCACGATCTGACTTATCACACATCAGGATATCAGTAACGAGCGTGCGCATGCCTAACTTGTTTATTTCTCTTTCCAAAACAACATCAGAATTATCGATGACTAAACAATTAATTATGCTGGCATAATGTTGCGCAACCGCTAGTGCAGACGGTTGGATTCCCATTTCCATAAACATTTTAGCTGCAGGACCTTTGATAGTCTTACTTCCGATGATGGGTGATACTGCAATAACTAAACGGTTTTCAACTGCCTTCTTAATATTGGGTATGGATAGAATTGGGTCAATCGAAACCCAGGGATTCGAAGGGCAAATAATTATCGCATCACACCGATCGATTGCTTCCAATACACCCGGCGCTGGTCTAGATTCTTCTGCCCCTTCGAAATTGAATCCTCTAACAATTGGCTCGCATCGATGATGCACAAAGTATTCCTGGAATCCCAATTCACCCTCATTCGTATAAACCCTGGTCTGAATTACATCATCGCTCATAGGTAGCACTTTGATATTAATACCCCACATCCTACAAAAATCCTGTGTAATTTGGCTCACAGTGCGACCTTCACATAAGCGAATGCTACGTACAAGATGAGTGGCAAGATCAGAATCACCTAGTTGAAACCAATCAGGCATCCCCATCTTTTTTAAACTTTCAAATACATGCCAGGTCTCATTACTCCTGCCCCATCCAGTCTCTGGGTTTGCCAATCCAGCGAGTGTGTAACATACAGTGTCTAGATCTGGCGAAATTCTAAGGCCTAAATGTGTAAAATCATCTGCAGTGTTTACAATAATTGTTAAATGATCAGGTTGCAATACCTGAGCCAAACCATCGGCGAGTTTTGCTCCGCCCACACCACCTGCTAATGCAATAATATTTATATCAGTCATTAATAATTCAGGATACACCACGGTTTTTTGAAATTAATTAAACGCTTACATTTTCTGGAAGGATTTTGTAGGTCACACGGATTTCCTCAGCGGAATCGCTAGTGTATTTATCCCTTCCGGTGTGTTTTTTTGTTAGTCGACCTATATACTCCCTGGCGCCTAGAGTAGTGATCTCAACTACATTGCCACGAATTTGTACATATCGATATGAATCATTTGGATCTGTAATCACTAAAGCCAACCTTGGATTCTGGCATATTTCGATCTTTTACCCGACCCAAAGCTGAATTAATTAATATATGGGTCCCGTCAATATTGAACCAGATCGGAGTGAGTTGAGGTGAACCATCTTTCATCAATGTCGCCAGGCAAGCAAATGCTTTCGTTTCATCATTTATTAGATCTTCATAACTCTCAGGGTTCAATGCCATAGTGTTACTCCAATCTTAGTATACCCTCTCCATAAACAAAGCCCGCATCTGATGGTAATTTATAAAATTAACGATGGACTGAATCTCGTCATTCGTACAATCATATACTATTTTTAGTTCGGTATCTCTTTTTAATAAATCCACAGTACATAACACACCAACCACTTTTTTCTTGCCCAGCGAACCCACCCATATATCCACCCCACCACAATCTAAAGATGTTGTTCCTTTCAAGAAACCGTAATCTGCGGGATAAGGGTCATTAGGGAATCGGTGATGTGTTGTTCCTTTCGGACGATCAAATACGATTTCACTGCTATCCACTAAACGTTGGAGATATTCCCAAAATTCTTGCTTCATCGAAACAAATCCTGTTCCTTGGGTCGTAGTAGCTCTTTAAGATTTCCATCACGTAATTTATATGGGAAACCTCTTACATGAACGATAGGAGTTCCTTCATTTGCTTGTCCCATGACCAATGAGGCAGCCGCTGCCAGCTCATCAGCTGTGCCAATGGTAGTAATGCGCAGGTAATATCCAAATAGGTCATATTTTCCTCGCATATCCACCAGTCCTGGTAATCCAGACAGCCCAATCGCCACCCCTACTACACCTTGTCGCCAGGCGCGGCCATGAGAATCGATAATCATCACACCGAGATGAACCCTACTCCGATCTTCTAGTTTTTGTCGGATTATATTTGCAGAATCATCAGGATTTTCGGGTAGTAACAGAACCCATTCTTCAGTGGAATTAGCTTCCCCTGCTACATTAGAATGATCAATTCCTGCGTTGGCACACACAAACCCCAACCGGTGCTCAACAATAATCGTCCCAACACGTGTGCGTAATATTTGGTTGCTTTCACGCAATACAAGCTCCACCAGGCGCGGATCTTTTTCTATGTTTTCAGCTAACTCGATCGCTCTAGTCGATGGTTGGATTGTTACCAGGTTTACCCACCTGCCTTCTGCTTTTGAGACGATTTTCTGAGCCAAAACCAGGATGTCTCCCTCCTGAAGGATGATATCTGCATGTGTCAATCCATTCCATATCATCTTCACCAGGTCATCGCCTGTATGCACAAACGGGATATTGGGAAGTGGAGTGAGAACCAGGCTCATCTTAGAATGTGATTACCTTTCACCAGATATCCCAATAATCCTGATGCTGGCGTTTTTTACCCCATAATACTTGTTCAAGCTGATCAATATGGATGTCAAATCTTCGACGACAATGGCATTTTCAAGAACACCAGCGTAATAACCACGCATCCCTGCTGCCTGAGCAAGCAGGATCACTTGTTCGGCTGCTGGTATGTCATCTGAGCATACCAATACATCTGCATCCATTGGTTGTCCAATACTCATGAATAATGATTTTGAAGGCACGTTTTGGAAAGCGGCAACAACCCGCATGGATCGATCCAAGAGGTCCTGAGCTTCTTGGGCTGCACAGGGAGGCACAGGTGGCCTTGGGTCGCGAAAATTAACCCGCGATGTGGCATCCACCAATATTTTCCCAAATAAAATATCCTTTACGCTTTCCAGAGCCTGTCTATGAGACGATTGGGTGACAGTAAGCACACAAATCTCTGCCTGCTTTGCGGCATCCGGATTCGCTAAACCAATCACACTGTTTATTCCCAATTGATTATTGATATTATTAGCAGTCAACTTGGCTCTATCTATTTGCCTGGAGCCAATCAAGATTTTATATCCTGCAGCTGCCCATCTTATTGCCAAACCGGTTCCTTCTCTCCCAGTACCACCTAATATAGCGATAATTGGATGATCAGTTGGCATATTTATAACTCCACTACCTTGATAATATATAATAACCTCATTAACTAATAATCAATCACCCAATTTTTCAACATTATATGACCATATTGGGATGTGATTTTTTTATTCGTTTAGCCAAACCACTTCTACAGCGAAAATGTCATTAATCAGTTACCAAAGTTATTTTTCGATATCAATAAATCCCATTGCTGATTAGCAAATCCATTCAATCCAGGCTAACTCAATCACCTTCAACGACTGAAGATGGACATCAGGATCTTTAAGAGATTTGATATATCCGCGCTGATATCCAGGCGATATATCAATTCTCACCAATCTTGGACATATCTTGGATTGTACCGGTGTAAAGATTGTGGGCGGTTGTAATACGCTTTTTTTGATAGTAATCTTCCTAATAAGTCATAGAATCGGAGGGGATGATAGTACTTAGCGACAAATGTGGAATTAATCCAGCCCGACGCCGTTATAGTTTTACCTACGACGACCACCGACCTGTTATAAGTTTATTTTAGCACAGATAATGTAAGCAAAATCACTTATAATCGAGCTTGGCTTTTAATATGATTACATCACTAACCGCCTTAAATCGATTTTTACGCGTTCATTCATTTTATCCACTCTTCTTGTCTTCGCTGATGGCGTGTGCTTTTTTTGCATTTAGGGTTTCGTATAGTGGGACAAATAATTACTCAAACCTGCTGTCTAATTTATTTCTCGCTTGGTTACCATATATCTTGAGCGTACTTGCAGCATCTGCCTATCGATTGCATCCAAATCGTTGGTGGGTCATTTTAGTATTAGGATTCTTTTGGTTGGTTTTTTTCCCAAACGCACCATATATGGTCACAGATTTCTACCACCTTGACCCTCGTCCACCAATACCATTATGGTTTGATATCAGTTTAATTGCTATTTTTGCTTTCACAGGATGTTTCCTCGCTATTGCCTCGTTACGTAGCATCCATATCATTATTGAGCGCTTCCTTGGGAAATTCATTGGTTGGTTATTTGCCCTTTTTACACTAGGTCTTGGCAGCCTTGGGGTTTATTTGGGACGATTCAGCCGTTTTAATAGTTGGGATATTCTCTTGGAACCTAAACCAGTGTTGAAGGATATTGCATATAACCTGCTTAATCCTTTAGATAACCTTGGTTTCATTGGTTTTACCATTATGTTCACATCCATACTATTGGTATTTTATTTGATGTTTGTAACAGTTTCCAACTCAGTTGATACCTCTCCAAAACTTTAGGATAGAAAATCTCCTATACTCATAATTGGAATTCAGGATAAAATAATCGCCTATGGTAAATCAATCATTTTTGTCTCGGATAAAAAACAGTCAAATTCTAGTGGCTGATGGTGCTACAGGTACAAACCTGATTGCTAGAGGCTTACCTGTTGGAATGACAGCTGAATCCTGGGTCCTTGAACAACCTGGCAAAATCATCCAACTGCATAAGGATTTTATCAATGCCGGCGCTGATATTATCCTCACAAGCACTTTCAGTGCTACATCAATTCGTTTAAAAGGTTCAACACTGGAAGGTAAAGCGGATGATATCAACCGTAGAGCAGTGGAGCTTGCACAAGCCGCAGTCGAAGGTTCCCACGTATATATTGCTGGCTCTTTAGGGCCGGTTGGCCAATTACTGAAGCCGTATGGACCTCTGGAGTTCGATGATGTAATGGCTACATATTCCCAGCAAGCTCGCTCACTAAGTGAAGCTGGTGCAGATCTATTAGTGGTTGAGACGCAATTCGACTTGAACGAAATTAAAGCCGCGATCCAGGGTATTCAATCAATAAGTAGTTTACCTTTGGTAGTCTCACTCAGCTATGATCGAGGCAAACGAACTATGATGGGGGTCAGCCCCTATCAAGCAGCGAAAGAACTTGAAGGGCTGCTTGTGGATGTAATTGGGATTAATTGTGGGCGCAGTCTTGAAGAGAACCTGCAAAACCTGATCGATCTTCGTCAAATCACCACTAAACCGGTCTGGTTTAAGCCAAATGCTGGCCTCCCTCATTTAGATTCACTTGGCAAAACTGCATATGATGTAACCCCAGAGGAAATGGGATCACAGGCTCCATCATGGTTGACTGCAGGAGCACAAATTGTTGGTGGCTGTTGTGGAACTAGCCCAGAACACCTATTAGAAATATCTAAGAATGTGAAACTGCAGTAAATTATATTTCCAATCCCTCATTGTATCGATCATTTATCCACAACTTGTATTCGGGCCATAACGAATGGAACAAAACCATGTCTATCGGAAAAGTTGAAGGTATATATATCACCCCCAATCGAGGGGAACCAACCGTGCTGGTCGAACAAGTACATGTTGTTCCCGGGATGGGAATCGAAGGTGATCGATATTTTACCCAGCAAGGAATGACCAATGTTGACTCGAAACCCGGGCAGGAGATAACACTGATTGAAATTGAGGCTATCGAAGCGATCTGCCAGGAGGAGGGTGTAAATATCACGCCTGACCAAACCAGACGGAATATTGTTACCCGTGGAGTATCACTCAATGACCTGGTTGATCAGTTCTTCAGTATTGGCGTCATACAACTGCGCGGGATACGTCTATGCGAACCATGCAATTATCTAGCAAGTCGCACTGACTCACGGATTTTACATTCAATGGCTCACCGTGGTGGATTAAGAGCTGAAATCATCTCAGAAGGCATTATTCACGTCAATGACATCATCACTACAGCGTAATAAGGAGATACTATGACGGAACCTCGCTCATTAGCAATTCAATATGCCCATGAAAATGCTACCCGCTTTTTGGATGAGTTAAAAGAATTCGCTACTATCCCTTCAATTTCTACTGATGAGACCTCAAAAGCGGATATTCTTCATGCGGCGGATTGGGTAGCCAATCATCTTCGCTTCCTCGGCATGACAAACGTACAAATATATCCAACTCCTGGTCACCCAGTAATATATGGTGAGTGGTTGGAAGCCGGAGATAAAGCTCCAACTGCTCTGATTTATGGACATTATGATGTTCAACCTGTCGACCCACTGAATTTGTGGATTTCTGGACCATTTACTCCAGATGTGCGTGGGGATTATCTTTATGCTCGGGGTAGTACCGATATGAAAGGTCAGATGATGGTCGCGCTGGATGCGATTGAGTCGATCTTAAAAACCGGCCAATTACCGATTAACTTTAAATTCGTGTTTGAAGGTGAGGAGGAAATTGGTTCACCTAATCTTGCTACTTTTTTACAGGCACACAAAGTCATGCTCAAATGCGACTTTGCGATAAATCCAGATACCGGTACATTATCTCCAGATATTCCTTGTATTACATATGCTTTACGTGGTTTGGCATATATGGAAATTCGCGTCTTTGGTCCAGACCATGATCTGCATTCCGGGGTGTTTGGTGGAGCTGTGCTTAATCCCGCCCAGGAATTATGTGAATTAATTGCAGGAATGCACGATGCTCAAGGTCGGGTGACACTGCCAGGTTTTTATGATAAAGTCCGTTCGATTGATCTCGAGGAGAAGACAGAACTCGCCAGATTGCCGATTGGGGATCAATATTATCTGAATGCCACCGGAGTCCCTGCGTTATACGGAGAAGCCGGATATACAACAATCGAACGGCTTGGCGCACGACCAACCTTGGAGGTAAATGGACTGTTTTCCGGATTTACCGGTGAAGGAGCAAAGACTGTACTTCCAGCGTGGGCTATGGCAAAGATTTCTACCCGTCTGGTCCCTGATCAACAACCTTCAGAAGTTTATCAACAAATGCAATCTTATCTAGAGGCACATGCTCCCAAGGAAGTCCGTTGGAGCCTTATTGCGATGCATGGTGGGCCAGCCTCCATCTCAAATCGAAACTCGGCATATATTAAAGCTTTATCACGTGCGCTTGAAACTGTGTGGCATAAACAACCAGTCTTTAAGCGCGAAGGTGGAAGTGTTCCTGTAGTCTCGGACTTCCAGCAGATTTTAGGCGTGGAGACAGTGAATACAGGATTCTCAATGCCAGACGACAATATGCATTCACCGAATGAAAAACTACATCTACCCACATGGTACCGTGGAATTGATACTTTTATCCATTTTTATTTCAATCTAGCTCAATAATTGGGGATAATTATAGAATGCTAAGGATACTGTTTTTATAGGTTGTATATGACGGAAAAATCTCGTTTCCCATTATATGGTGGTCAGGCTGTAATAGAAGGCGTAATGATGCGAGGTACGAATTCAGTTGCCATCGCGATGCGTGCTCCGAATAAGGACATTACAATATATAAAGAACCCTTGGGAGCTTTATATAAGCAAAAGATCATCAAAATCCCATTTCTACGCGGAGTGGTAATGTTGTTGGATGCGTTGATTCTAGGAACCCGCGCTCTCACCATCTCAGCTAATACCCAAACCGGTGAAGATGAAAAAATCGAAGGACCTGTGCTTTACTTTATCTTATTTATATCGCTGGCTATCGGTGTTGGTCTTTTTTTCCTGGCCCCTGCTGCACTTGGTCAGCTTTCAGAACGCTTTCTGGGGATAGGATCATGGTGGGGGAATTTATTAGAAGGAGTGGTACGCTTGATATTACTTGTCGGGTATATTTGGGCAGTCGGTCAAATGCCTGATATTCGTCGTGTTTTTTCCTATCACGGTGCAGAACATAAAACCATCAACGCCTATGAAGCAGGAGCTGAATTAACTCCTGATAATGTCGCCCTATTTTCAACTGAGCACCCTCGTTGTGGTACTGCCTTCCTGCTTACCTTGGTATTGCTTTCAATTCTAGTATTTTCACTTTTAGGCCCCCTCCCATTTTGGTGGCGGATGGTAAGTCGGGTAGTGTTTTTACCTTTACTGGCATGCGTAGCCTACGAGTACATCCGTTGGACTGCCAATCATTTGGATGCAAAACTTGTCAGAATATTAATTAAACCCAATCTGGCACTACAGCATTTAACGACCCGGGAACCGACCAAAGATATGCTTGAAGTCGCAATAGCTGCATTTAATGCAATGCGCTCAGAAGAAGATATCCCGATTTAAAATGTAATATAGCTCTCAGAAATAAAAAAATCGCCAGCAATTAAATAAATGGTCGCCGGCGATTACTACTATTCACCGATGATTTGCACGATGATCTCCCGTTTTCTGGGTCGAGTGTCGAAATCGATGTAGACGATCTGCTGCCATGTGCCTAGGGTCATCCGCCCATCTACCAGGGGTATGGTCAATGATGGTTTCAATAATGCTGCCCTGATATGACTGTGACCATTGCCATCATGCCAGGCTTCCTCATGTTGATAGGCATATTCTTTAGGAGCAATTTCATTAAAAATTCGCTTTAAATCCTGTTGGACACCCGGTTCATATTCAAGAGTCGTTACACCACTCGTAGAAGATGGACAAAAAATAGTCACCAAACCATTGGTAAGGGTACTCGAATCGACGCCCTCGATCACTTTTTGGGTAATATCAATGATATCTGTATTCCCATGCGTCGTTAAAAAAATATGGTTGAGTTTGACTTGCATATTTTCGTAGATGGGTGGCTTATTCAGCCATAATCACTAGGTTACGACCAGCTGCCTTGGCAGCATACATCGCCTGGTCGGCTTTACGGATGATTTCATCACTTGTGGTACCATGCAAAGGATAAACAGCGACGCCTGCAGACAATGTTGCGTTTAGCACTTCACCTTCATGGATCAGAATTTGACTTTCAAATTTCATACGCCAATCATTCGCTCTTTGCTTAGCAACAGATAAGGATGCTTTTGGCATCACAACCACAAACTCCTCACCTCCAAACCTGCAAGCAATATCCCCCGCTCTCACCTGTGATGATAACAATTTACCTAGCTGCTTGAGCATCATATCGCCAACGTCGTGACCGTACGTATCGTTGAAATTTTTAAAATGATCAAGGTCGAGCATAACGATACTCACCGAGTATTTATCCCGTTCCGCTCGGGATAACTCACGCGACAAGGTTTCATCCAGGAACCTGCGATTGTATAAACCGGTCAATGAATCTCGGATTGCCTGCTCCTCAAGTTCTTTTTGTAATTCTAGCAACTTACCTTCAGCTTCTATTTTTTCAATTAATTCTTTTTGTGCATCAGAGTATAAACGTGCATTTTCAATCGCAATTGCTGCCTGGGCTGCAAATGCCAGAGCGAATTGTGATTGTTCCTGTGTGTAAAAATTGGGTACGTTTTTATCAAAGGCCAACATTCCGATCACTCGGTCGCTGATGATCATCGGAACACCCATCCAACCACGATTATTATATTTTGCTTGAGCCCCTTTGCTGAAAGTACTATAAGTGGAAGAGACGTCACCTTCAATCAAGGGCATGCGTGTCTGTATGACCAGGGTATTGGGATTATCCTTTGAAGACAAATCGTAAGAGGTTCCAATTAATGCCTCGGAATCAGGATATCCATGGGCAGCGATGATTTCTAATCTGTCATTTTTACAGAGCCAAACCGAGGCACTATCGTATGGGATCACTTGTTGGATTTCATGTAAGATCATATCCAATACTTTGGAAAGATCCAAAGTGGAGCTTAGTGAGCGCATTACCCGATTGAGGGTGTCAATCTGATCTGACCGTTTGCTCAGCGCTTCTTCTGTATGTTTGCGTTCGGTTATATCTTGTTTGATGGCGATAAAATGGATGATATGCCCAGTACTATCTTTCACTGGTGCGATTGTTTGTTCTTCCGTGATGATGGATCCATCTTTCCTGCGATTTACTAATTCACCGTGCCAAACCTCACCGCTTAAGATCGTCGTCCATAAGTCATCGTAAATATCCTGTGGAACCAGTCCAGATTTCAGGATACGGGGATTCTTTCCATGCACTTCATCAGCACTATAACCTGTCATATTTGTAAAAGCAGGGTTTACCCATTGAATATTTCCATTCCGATCTGTAATCAGGATCCCATTGGCAGCAGATTCGAGTGCAACACTTTGTAAACGTAGTTGTTCCTCTGCTTCCTTACGAATGGTCAGATCCCGAATAATATTTGTAAATATAACCCCGGATGGGGTTTTTACTGGGCTTAATGCAATTTCAATTGGAATTTCTCGCTTATTCTTTCTTATTCCATTCAATGGGAGGCTGATTCCTGGACGTGTCTCAATCTCATCAATAAATGCTTTTTGATACTTGTAATAAGCCTCCCGGTACCGTTCTGGAATCACAAGATCCATCGAATTACCCATCAGTTCATCCATAGAATATCCAAATAGGGTAATAGTTTGGTTATTTACGAGTATGATTTTGCTATTTTTATCAGTTATAACGATTGCGTCGGGTGCACCTTGAAACAATGCCTTGAATCGTGCTTCTGAATCGCGTAAAGTTGATTCAACCCGTCTGTATTGAGTAATATCTCGCCATACAACCATTCGTCCAGTGGATTGCCCATCTTTATCCTTAAGATTAGTTGTGCGTACACTCAGGGTCCTTGGAGCATCTCCGTTTATTTTTACTTCAGTTTCAAAATCGTGCGAGACCCGAAAAGTATCTGCAATTCCTGGCCAAATGGCAATAATATCGTTTAAGCTTTTTCGCTTTGCTGATCGTTGGCTTAATCCCAACATGCTTAAAGCGGTGGAGTTTATATTATGAATTCTATCTCGCCGATCAAGAACGATTACTCCTTCACTCATTTTATCGATGATAACATCGTGTGATAATGAGGTTTTTTCGAGAAGTTGAAAATAGTAGATACCCCAGAAATAAATCATCCCACTAATCACCAGCCCAATCATGAGCATGATCTGTAAATTATTTACCGGGAATATCTGTGAATGGTAGATCAAATTGCAGATCAATGGTGGAATGACGCCAGATAAAAGTAATAAAGCTCTCACCCCTGCCGATTTTGGAGGGATTACCGTCCTACGAATTAATATAAATGATCCAATAATAATCAACAGATAAGAATATAAAGCTGAAACGTTGTACCACCAAGCCCGAGTATATATAAGGGGTGCACCTGGTACATTTGTCGTCGGAATAATAGCTTGCCATAACCAATGGTGTTTATCATTGGTCAGAGCCATATAAACGGTCAATAAAGGAATGACCATTAATGAAACAACCCACCAAGGTGATATTTTTTGATCTTGCTGGGAGTATTGCAAGATTAGCAATAACCAAAACGCTAATATCAAAGCCCTTCCAATAAATTGCAATTTAGCCCAAAAGATTTTCCCCGGTACCTGTAATGAGCCAACTTCTAGGCCTGAAAATATAGCCCACCCCCCGATGGCTACTATTAACAATGAAAAATAGATAACCCCAGGGGTTTTCCACCAGCGCGTGCTCACTAAGCCTATGAGTAACGCAACACCGGCGGCTAGGAATGAAATTAATACCTCAGATGTAAACTGCCAGGTCAATGCTATGTCCTCTGTTATTGACAGTTAGATATTATCATAGATTGTTGCAGAACTACATATTTTTTTTGTAAAGCGCCTTGACAATATTGTTAGCTGGAAATTCTTCAATTCTTATAAGATTTTTTTTCATTCGAAATGAATTACATCCACTGAATATCGATTTTATAGGTCTAATACGATGAGGAATAATTGAATTTTATTTCCTGGAACTTACAAAAAGACATCAAAGCAATAACAGCTCTATAAAATCTACATTAAACCTATGATAAAAATCCTTTTATCCATGATTGTCTGGTGAATAATATGACTGATATTGATATTAAACAAAATTATATAATAATTTTAAAGTAGAGCATTGACCTATCAGTAGGATTTGAACACAATCCATTTACTCTCCTAATATATCCACAGAATTTTTAAGATTAAATACCAATATATATTTCTCAATCACTTGTGTGATCTTTTCGATGACATAGTTATGCGCGTCAATCCCTTTCATCCAAAGATTGTTGTACAGTATATTCCTGGCAGCAACTACCCTTTCATCCGTCCAGATATATCTTGAACCAGTTTGTAATAACCATTCCTTACGAGTCGAAGTCAACCCATTAAAGGCTAAGCTTTCTTCTCCTGGCAATAACCACTTTTTCCAACGTCCTGATTCGACTACAACATTTTGGACTGTTTCCATAATATTCGAGGATGGCGCACGAGTTTGTGCAATGATTACCCTCTCTTGTTCTTCCAGTTCGCTAAGTGCCTTATATTCCTCCGCAGTGAACTCAGGGCCAACATTAGCAGCTCCAATCCCTGTAGCAGGATACTCTTCAGGGTTTTCAACCCAATCGGTGTAATGTCCTTTAACCATTGAACCAAGCGGAGCCAGAATTGAATACAATCGACGGGCAACTTCAGGTTTAAAAATAGTCGTATGCAAATCGGTGCCAATTTGAGCAACTAATAAACATGGCCAACAGTGATGAAGATTTTCCTTTAATAGTTGGACTCGGAGTAAAGCAAGAAATTCTTCAAATCGGTCAAGATCTACTAAACCCCCATGAACTTCTTCGGTTCCTACTTCATACGCTAGCTTAGGCAGCCCACTTGCTAATCGAATACACTCGGCATGAGCAATCAATTCCACTGTTCTATCTACCACAAGTTGGATAGGAAGTGGTTGATTTATTGAGAGTGTACGGTCCACAGTTGGGTCAATGTGCAGCAGTCTATATCCTGCTTCAACACATGCTGTTATGCTATTTTTCACCTTATTCATGGTCTCTATATATGATAATTTTTCCAGGCTATGCAGGTCTTTTAACCACGGACCGCCATGATCAAGGCAAGGGTATAAAGGTCCTGACCAGTGATACTTATTAGCGTATTCCTCCAACAGACCAACAAAATCAGCTTGTGACCAGCCAGTATAACTGGACTCAATATCTACCTGATTCAGTGTAGCCGCGAATAACATGATACTGCGATTTCTGATAGCTGCTTGTACTGCTGCTTCTAAAACTGCTGAAGAATTCGGACACACGGCTAATAATGTGATCGGCTTTTCCCCTTGTTCCCTACGCAAGATCAGCTCTCTGATAATTTCGTTTAAATCTCTCATTGATATTCCCCTGGATAGAATTCAAAAATTTAGATAATAGTGGCAAATAGCACGATTATAAAAAACGAATTGCTTCATCAATGGTTGGCTGAGCAGTAGTCCCTCCTGCTTGGCGTGTGGATAAACCACCACAAATGTTTGCTAGTTTAAGAATTCTCATCGAATCCCAGCCAGCTAAATAACCATAGATAAATCCAGCATCAAAGGAATCACCAGCGCCCACAGTATCGATAACCATAACATCTATCGGCTCACAGCTATATTTTTTCGCCCCTTGAACTAGAATAGCTCCTTTCCCTCCAAGCTTTACACCTAAACACTTTACCTTCGCCTGAATATAATCCAATGCTTGGTCAAGATTAGATTCTCCTGAAATACCCTTGCATTCAACTGCATTTGGAAGAAACACATCTACATTTCCCAATAATTTGTCCAAACCTCCATCCCATTTACCCGTTGGATCATAATTCGGATCCAAAGAAACCGATAATCCCCATTCATGCGCTTGTTCAAATAAAATGGGTAAGATTGGACGCATTGTCTCCTGAATGAAATAACTCCCGACATGCATATGACGGGCTTTCTTGATGATATCCTGATTTATTTCCGAATATTCTAAAAGTGGAATTGTGCCCAGATACGTCAAAATCGCTCGATCACGACCGGATGCCAGTATGACTGACACTCCAGTGGGAGTTTGCTTATCCACCACGAGTCCGCTTGTGTCAATCCCATATTCGTCTAGAGATTGACGCATAAATTTCCCGAACAAATCACTACCTACTTTCCCAATATATGCAACTCGCAGACCAAGTCGGGAAGCACCACATGCAAATATGGCTGAAGAGCTTCCAATGGTCAACACTGCCTGACTGACAATTTTTTCCACCTGACCAAATTCAGGCATAACATCGCCCGACAAAATTAAATCAGGGTTAATTTCACCCACTACGACTACATCAAATTGCCTGGATTCCATTATCATTCACTCTCATAAGCTAAATAATGCTTACTACCTTCACTAATAAGAGGGATTTTACTCACGCGGCACTTCTTTATAGTTGGCGGGCTATTTGTACCCAATTATTTCAAACCCGTGGTTACAAAACCCTTTACAATCCAGCGTTGGAAATAAACCAACACCAACAATATCGGCATGGTTATCAAAACAGTCGCAGCCATTACCAGAGCCCCCTGTCCGGTATGCGTGGAGTTATACCATGTCAGAATGATTGGCAGAGTGCGGACTTCAACTTTTTGCAAGACAATCATGGGCCAAAGATATGCGTTCCAATTACCCATGAAGCCAAGGATACCCAGAGTAGCCAATGGCGCACTTAACTGTGGTACGACAATCCTTATAAAAATCTGCCACTCACTAGCACCATCAATGCGAGCTGCATCAAGCAACTCATTGGGTAAGGTTTCGCAAAATTGGCGGAGCATAAAAATCCCAAAAGCATCAACTGCGCTAAAAATAACCAATCCCCATAATGAATTGATCAATCCCAGTTTAGCCAGGATCAGGTAGCTCGGTATCATAGTGATATGGCTTGGAATCATCATCAAGGTCAGGAACCAGCCAAACAAGATACGCTTGCCAGGAAATTCGAACTTAGCAAACATATAACCAATCAGTGCACTGGTGAAAAGTGTAGCCGTCACATTGAAGACAGCAACAAATGCGCTATTGGCATAAAAGCGCAGCAATGGCAATCGAGGGTCGTTGAAGATAGTAAGATAATTCGAAAAGGTCGGATTATCAGGTAAAAAAGTAGGCGGGACTCGCAAAACCTCTGTATTGGTCTTTAAAGAACTGAAGATCATCATGAGGAAAGGCAGCAAGGTAAAGATCAATCCGAGGGTCAATGCCAAGTAGAAGAAAAAACGGCTCTCAAAGAAAGACCCTCGTTTAAATTTTGCTCTTCTGGTCAGAGTATTGGTAGACACTGCTTGAGTGGTCATCTTAATACTCCCACTCTGTACGTAACATCCGCATCTGAATAATAGTCACGCCCATAACCAGCAGGAATAAAATAAAAGATTCAGCAGCTGCCCATCCAAGTCGCTGATAACGAAAAGCATTTTTATAAATATCCAGCATCAACACCTGGGTTTGATTTCCAGGAGCACCATTAGTCATAACTTGAATAATGTCAAATACTTGGAATGATGACAACATGGTCATCACACACACAAATAACATTGTCGGGCGGATAAGTGGGACTGTAATTTTTATGAATGTTTGCCAGCGATTGGCACCATCAATCATAGCTGTATCTTTTAATTCCTGCGGTACTCCCTGAAGTGCTGCGATAAATATAACCATGTTATAACCATAGTCCTGCCATAGATAGGCTAAAATCACCGCCCACATGGCAACCGAAACACCCGCAAAACCAGCGCGTGGATCTGATAGCCAAGATACCGGTGTGCCACCAAACAGGCGAATGATTGCATTGATCCAACCAGCCTGAGGATCGTACATGCTCAGCCAGATTAGTGCGACACCGACAGAGGATGTCAAGACGGGCAGGAAATAAATTGTGCGATAGAAAGCCTTGAATCGTTCACCGATCGACTCCAGTAAATAGGCTATGGGTAGAGTTATCATCAAGTTAAGCGGTAACACTGCAAAAGCAAAAATCAGAGTATTTTTTAAACTTATCCGAAATAAATTCGCTTCAACTGAAGTTCCACTGAACATTTCAATAAAATTATCTATCCCAACAAACGGATTGGTGCCGCCTAATCCGAGAATGGGTCCACCCAGACGGCCTGAACTGTAGTTAAAAAACATCAACACCAATGCCCAGCCAATGACAAAAAGACCCAAGGACTCATAAATCAGCAGAGGAATGGTAATCCCAAGCACAAAACGACCCTTGGCAATCGTTAATCCGCCTTTTGGTCGTTTTTCCTTTTTTCGCCGCAGGTTCATCTCTGATCTCTTAATAGTTGAAATAAAAAAATAATGATAGTCTCAGGGAGCAGGTGATACCTGCCCCCTGGTTGGAGTTACTAGTTTATTTGAAAGTGGAGTTGGCTTCAGTATCGATGGTTGCCAAAGCCTCATCGACGGATGTTACCCCTTGCATAGCTTCTAAAATTCGCGGATAGATTATACTGTACATAACCAGGTCGCGATCGGGCATATTACCCAGGTATTCACCATCCGGCAGAATATCTAGAGCTTTAGCCACCCAAGGTTCCGTTGTAGCAATTTCTGAAGACTTGGCGACCTCTGGTAATGCTGGGATGGTTCCACTGGCAAGATTCCATGAAAGAGCATTTTTGGAATCAGTAGTAACATACTTGATAAAATCCCAGGCTACATCCTGATTTTTGCTGTTGGGTGAAACAGTCAATCCCCAACCTGAATCAGCTACAAAGACTGGTTTACCTTGAATGGGAGGCAGGTAGATATAATCCCATTCATCAGCGAAATCAGGGAAGTTGGTCTTGCCTTCTGCAATCGCCCAGGCTCCGATGTAACCAATGGCTGCCTTGTTGGTAAAGAAAGCATCTATAACTGGATTGGTAGCATCATTGAAGACCATCGGATCAACTATACCAGATTGAACTGCATTGACCATCCATGTAATCTGTTCCTTGGCTTGTGGTGTGTTGAAAGTGAAACCAGTTTGATCAGCATTCCAGTAATCCCCACCGCGTTGTTTGATACCCGCCAAGAACGAGAAAGCGATTGGATCGGCCGATGTGAAGTGGAAGCCTGCAACGCTCATCATTCCAGAATCATCTCTCTGTACCAATTTTATACCGTCAGCCACAACATCATCCATGGTTTTCCATTGAGGTGGATAAGCCAAGCCAGCTGCTTGAAACATGGTCTTATTGACCAGCACACCACCATATTCACAATTAAACTCCTGTGGAAAACCGTACAATTTGTCGTTAACTATGAAACCACCGATAGGAGCCGAATAGAATAGTTTCTTCGCCTGAGCCACTGACATCACATCGGCTGGAACCGACGCTAACCGCTCATAATATTGAGATGTCCATGTCCCAAAGAGCTGGATGATGTCGGCTTCCTCTCCAGCAGGCATGGCTGTTGACAAAGTTTGTAAATAAAGATCATATTCAAAAGACTCTCGCGAAATAGTAACGTTGGGATGTTCAGCTTGATAGGCAGTGATCAATGCATCATAACCTGCATTAAATGCGTTGTTGGTGTGTGTCCAGAATCGCAATGTCACTTTCTCGCCACCAGCTACCTGACCACCAGTCCCGCAAGCAGCTAACAACATGCTAGCAATTACCAGAACAAACATTATCTTTTTCATTTTCTTCTCCTTTTGATTTACTAGTTGATAGTACGATCAGAAATATATATAGTGGCCAGTCTGGCATTCTCCGATACTAGGTAAGTTTTACTACTGAATCAAGATTGTTTGGATGATCAGGATCAAGACCTTTAGCGATGGAACGTTCGTATGCCATCATCTGACCAAAGGGAAGATACAAAATATTACGTATCACCTCCTCTAACCCAGAATTAAATGAGATATCAGCGTCATTCTCTCCAATGGTAATTATTACTGCGCCTAAATCTTGGATATCTTGGATTACCGTCAACTCATGACCTGCATTTATTTCGGACACCAATCCTACGACCAGGGTATTCCTGTTGACCATTGCCTTGGGTCCATGACGGAATTCTAGAAAATGAAATGCTTCACTGTGGGTTAATGACATCTCTTTCATTTTTAGACTTAATTCGCAAGCTAATCCATAACGACCACCGGACCCCAGGAAATATATTCGATCCAATTCTAAATTTTTACCAAGCAGTTCTGCAATCGAGTAGTAATTATTTAGTATTCGTCTCCCAACCACCGGTAAGGAATTGAGTTGATCAAACCATGTAGTCTGTCCAGCCCAAATGGCACCAAATCCAACCACACCGAGGCATAAAGTCGAAAACGCCCTGGTTTGAGCGATGCTTTTCTCCATCCCGGATGGAAATATGAGGTTTAATTTACCCAATTTTGCTAGCGGTGAATCTGGATCACATACAAAGGTAAGAATTCTCCCACCATGACTATTGCGAAACTCATCACACGCTTTTAAGGTTTCAGTTGTTTCACCTGAACGGCTTATTGCAATTAATATGGTCCGTCCAGATAGAATATGGTAAGACTTTGGAGATAACCATAGTTCCGATGCGGGTAATCCACGTGCATTGACTCCCGTCATTTCCTGAAATACTGCAGCCGCTGCACAGGATAGATAATATGTCGAACCACATCCCGTAAAAATCACCTGTTGATAACCATCTTGCATAGAAAAATCCTGGATCGCTTTTGTGTTCTTTTTCAAGACCTCTATCCCATCGATCCAGGCATCAGGCTGAGAATAAATTTCCTCACGAGTGAATTTTCCTCGTGTTTCCATTATCCAACTCTCCAATTATTGGGGTTCCAGATACTCAGTATAATAATCCATTCTTAATTGTTGTTGCACACTACAAATATACATTTTTCTGGTGATAAAGACAATTAAATGTAATGATCTCATTTGTTTAATAGCAATCTTTCTGCATTAGTGCAGTATATTTTTTGTAAGACTTCATCTGGCAAGTGCAAACCGTACACATACCATCTACCTTGTTGAGGAACTTCTCCTACGTTGTAATTGAAGTATTCATCGTCAGTTTCCAAAAATCGATAGGTCAACCTGTAATTCCCCAAGTCTGGACCAAAATCTGATCCAAATAATATTCGATCTGAGTGTTCAATGAAAAACTTTCTCGCAGTATAGGGTTGACGACCCAACTCCCCAAGCCGGGCACTGATATCGACGTAGAAATTGGGGCAATTTTCCATTAAATTTGCTACCCAACATAGGTTTTCCGCATAGCACCCTACATGTGCCCCAATAAATGTGGTTTGTGGAAAGCGCTTAACTAGATTTGCCAACCCTTCAATGATTAATGAAAATGCTGGGTATGGAGGGCTGGGGAACTGCCACTCCGGATTGGCAGTCAGCTCTTCCCAACGCTCATTGGCTTCATCTAATGGATCAAAAAATGCCACTGGGTCAGCTACATGGATCATTACCGGCAATTTAAGCTCCCCTGCTTTAATCCATATTGGATCCAGGCGAGCATCATTGACCATCACCAGATCACCCTTATGATCATAAACCCGCAGTCCAAAATTCTTCCAAATCTTAATCCCCTCTGCACCGATTCCTTGTTGGACTCTCAACCTTGAAGCGGCCCAGTTCGGGAAGGCATCACCAAGCGTTCTCCACATCTCCCAATTTACACCGCCGAATATCTGAAAACGATCGGGATATGTATTTTTAAATTTTTCAATGTGTGATCTAAGTACATCCTCACCCCAACCTCCGTCCAAATCTACATACAGCTTCACGCCTGCTAGGTCTAAAATGTCAATTAATTCAATCACAGGACGATGTATCCAACCTCCACCAAATTCATCGCCTAAATGATTATGGGCATCAATCACTGGATAGGAAGGTTCCATGATCTTTGTAAACTTAGTGACTAGGTTGGTTTTGGGTCGGAATAAGTCAAGTAACATGCAATGCCTTCTTATGAGTAGGCAAAGGATCTAATAATTACTGATTTAAGTAGTTAATACATGGATGTTTTTTTTGGTTATTTCTTTTATTAGCTCAACAGGCGTCTCTACACCCGTGACGAGAGTATGAATTTGGTTAATTGGCACAAGCATGACGGTAGAGGTCCTTCCAAATTTTGTATGGTCAGCAACCACAATATTTTCCTGTCCAATATCTAAGATTGCTCGATCAGTTAAAGTTTCTGGTAAATAGTCGTTGGTTAGCCCCTCCTTTATATTAATCGCCCGAACTCCAATGAATACCTTATCAGCATGCACTCCAGCCAATACCTGTTCAGTGATATGACCAATAAAAGATAACTCACTTGGACGTAATAAACCCCCTACACAAACGATTGTAATGTTGGGATAGTCGGAAAGGAGGTTGACGACCGATAATGAGTTGGTGATAACCGTCAGATTTTGACGCTCTTTAAGATTGCGTGCGACTTCCAAAACAGTGGTTCCACTTCCCAAAAACACTGTTTCTCCATCCTTAACCAAATTTGCTGCAATCTTCCCTATCCTCTGTTTTTCGGCAATCTGATCCACCTGTCTTTGCAACAAGGGCATTTCGGGGGGTGCTTTGTCAATAGCGATTGCCCCTCCATGAACCCGCTGCACCTTACCCGTTGCAGCCAATGTTTCAAGGTCACGCCTCGCTGTGGCCTCACTAATTGAATAGTGCTCACAAACTTCACCGATCGTGATCCGATAATGTTGATTAATCCAAAGCAGGATCTTATTTTGCCGTTCTATTCCTGATATTACCTTAGGGGTTAACATATCCTTCTATGAGTTATCCCTTTATACGTTCGCTCGAATACAGCATTCACGCTCATAAACCCGCATAATCGCTCATAACCAATCATAGTATAGAGGATTTATGATCAATATTCAAGTGTCATTTGTCATAAATTTAAAATACACCGTTTCTAAATGAGTTAAAAACGGTTTTCTAATTTGCTGTTAAATTGGTTATAAATATTGATGGATAAGTTCGAATTTTGAGCCTATAGTTTTAGGGTATAGCTTGATGTTCCTCTGTTGCTTCGGGAGTCTCTTGGTGTTCTGGCGTATAGGTACTCTCTCCCCTTTCATCATCGACATTTATAGTCACGGTTGATGTTTCTTGACTGTCGCTTTCATCCCCAGATTCCGGTGTCTCTCGCGGCCGATATTCCTCCGGATGCTCATCATTATCGATTTTCTCAATCTCAATCGCGGTGTAAGAACCATTCAATTCAACTCTATACACGACCGATATAGAATCTCCAATATTTATCCCATCAGAAATATGAGTACCACCGACAACATATATAATTTGCCCACTTACTATCCAATATTTTCCGCTGATTTCATCCAAGTCTCCAGTGATTTGGTGATCTTCTTCTATATTCGATTCTGGCACCTGCGATGACATCGGAGTGGTTAGGTTTGGTTGGGGCATGATAGGAGTTACATTTGGGTGCACATCGTGGAGGATTGCAAGGGCATGTAGACCACTATCCTCTGAACGAACCAAAACAGTAACATCATCACCCTCCTGGATACCAATATCAATTTGTGTACCAGAAGTGATAATAAATTTAATGCCAGAAATCTGCCAGTACTTAGTAAAAATTTTTTCCACCATTCCAATATATTGGTATTCCCGCAAGTGAATTTCATTAGCTACTACCCAGCCTTGTACATTTGTAATACCTTCGACTTCCACCGCTGATCCTGGCTCAAAAAATTGTGTTCCTCCAGGGCCATTTACAATTGTAGTAGTAGCATTTATGTTGACAGGAATTCCGCTTATAATCCAGCTCGTAGAACTAATTGATTCAAGGATACCTTCAAAACTGATCCGCTGTATCCGCTTCAATTCGATCAGCCTCTTAACTTCCTCGACCCGTTGCTGACTATAGTTGATTTCATATACACTTCGTGTTTCACTATTTGGTACAAGATGAACACTGATATCTTCGACAGCTCGTTTTACAGGATATAAAGAATCACCAGGTAACGATTTTGCGGATGTAATCACCAATCCACTGGAAAAAAGGATCAGTACTCCTGTAATCCCCGATACCAAAACCAGTCGGCCGGCTAATGGACTTAGTCTAGAAAATCCATTTACGATTCGTCTGATTGGTTTAATAAACCATTGCACTCCAAAAACTGATGTGTTTTGTTTGCCTGAAACTAGTAATTTTGCTCTGGATAATAGTTTAATGCGGCTACGATTAATCGCTTCAATCGGAACCTGCTCGTCCCTGAGATCCATAACTTTCTTTGCTGTCTTAAGAATTTCTCGCATTTCAGGCTCGAGATCAGGATATTTTATAAAGCAATCCTCCAATGGAATGCCTGCCTCCAGTAATTCCATACACTTATCGAATGCATCTAAATGTCTTTGGTTCATAACAAGTCACTGCCAAGTTTTTGGCGTAAAGCCGCTAATGCACGGTACTGTAGAGCTTTAATGGTATTGGCTTTCTTTCCCATCAATTGAGCTGTCTCTTCTAAAGAAAATCTATTCCCAAAACGCAAAGTAATCACGAGTTTTTGAGCACTGGTTAATTTATCTATAGCTAATTGGAGCAACTGATTACGTTCGGCCTGATCCGAGATAACAACCGGATCTGATTGGGATAGATACAAATCACTGCTATTCTCAAGAATCTCGGAAGAATCTTCTTTAGGACGATTATATATTTTACGGAAATGATCATTTACAATATTGGCAGTTGTCCGTAATAACCACCCCCGTAAATTTGTATACGGTCCACGGCTATTGTGTACAGCATCTAGAAGATGCATGAAAACATCACCCGCGATATCCTCCGCTATTACTTCATCACTCACCCGAAAGCGAGCAAACCGATATACCTCGGGATAATATCGATTATGAATAGCAGTGATTGCCTGAGGATCAAGCGTATTTAGGAGATCTATTTCGGATGATTCGACTGACATTTGCCTTGGGCTAACTCCAAATCGATGAAAACCAATTTTATTATATGTTGCAAGGCTTTGCCAGTATGACATTTTCATCCATCCAACTTAATAGTCGCAATTGTTCCCAAAAAGTTACGTAAGATAAGTAGATTATGCTTTAATTGTCATACTTTTTCTAACAAGCAAACGTTTATGGAGATATTTATCAATGAAGCAGAGTTGCGTAATAAATAGCAGCAATGATGTGAATAAATGCCGCTGTGAATAATGCCATCCCAACCGGGATATGGATAGCGTGCCATAATCCAAGTAATCGTCGGGTGAGGGAAATTGAAGCTAGCTGCCGGCGCAGATTACGCTCACGTTTAAGCAATTCATTTAACTGTTTAGCCTGCATCCGCGCGTTATGATCCATGCGACCGCTTTCTCGCCACCATCTTAATCTTGCATTCCACTCTTCAAATGCACGTCCAAATACAAGCCGGTTGCCAGCACTAATCGATGAAGTTGATAAGCGTTTGGATAAAGCTCGATATGTTTCAGGACGAGTAGCGAGCCAGTTCTGTAGTTCACCGTCAATAGCACGGATTTGCTGTTCTAATTCGTTCGCTTCAATTTCGATGCCATCGACAGTCCGAGGAACTGATGTATATATGTAACGCCCTAAAAACCCACTGGCAACTATGATGACTGTTAACAACATCACCATCCCAGCTAGACCGTTAAATTTCCATGAGGTATGTAAAAGTACCATGTACGGCCCAACCAAACCAGTAAATATGTGGAACTGAAGCCAGCTTGACATTCTCCCCCATCGTGCACTTCGGCTACGCTTGCGCAACGTGTAAAATGTTTCGGTCATAAGCATCAAGATAAAACCAATGATTCCGATGCTATGACCAAATAAGTCGCTTGCTCCTGGGATCGCTCCGAGTGTAATTACCACAAAAAGGTATATCAACGTTATTGCAATGATAGCAATAAAAGCTAACCAAAGCTCACGATTTGATTGTTGCATATTCTGTGCTTCCCTGTGTTGTCGCGATCCCAGTCCAAAAATCTCCAATTACATCAATAATCGAATAACCTGGGCGTACTAATTTCTCCCTAATAGGAGTTATATCAATCTTATCAATGATAATTCGATGAATTGCCCGCGAAAGAGTCTGGTCTCCCATCAATAATGCTCCTACCAGATGTTTTTCACTTACTAATACTCTCAAACGATTGATATCAAAATCAGCTTGTGCCACGAGCGCATCGGGCATTTGGCGCCAACCTTCACTATCGCCTCTCACAATACCTACTACATCTGTATCTTCTTCACGACCACCGAGAGCTCCAATGATGGTGGTGGTTAACCCTGCGAGGCGAGTCACATTGAAGGGTATTCCTTTATAATAAGGAGCTTTTTTGCCAGCCATATTGAGACCAGCCATATATCCTTGCCGTCGTGCTGGTCCCCAGAGTGAATCCAGTATGGGTTTTCCAACTGTAGGATCATAAACTTCAGCCACATCTCCTGCAGCAAAAATATCCACATCACTAGTATTTAAATATTCATTAACAGAAATTCCACGTTCGGTTTTAAGTCCAGCTGCTTCTGCGATGGCTTTGTTGGGTTGAATACCAATTGCTACACCCACAACGTCACAATTGATTTTTTTCCCATCCGTGGTTAATACACCTGAGACTCGTCCTCGGCTCTCAATGATCTCAGCTAACTCAGTCTGGTAGTGAATCTGTATACCTTCATCTTTTAGTCGGTGTTCTACGATCCTCGATTCGGTTTCATCCAGGACATTAGACCAATACCGATCACCCCGTAAGAAATAATGTACCGTTAAACCGCGAGCTCTAAATCCTTCCACGAGCTCCAGAGCAGTGATACCACCTCCAACGATAACTGCTGTACGTCTCCTACGTGCCTGCTTGATAATTCGTCGCACATCCTCCATACTGTCAAGCTTAACTACTCCTTCAAGCTCAATCCCTGGAACTTTTGCTGCTGTTGCCCTAGCACCGGTTGCAATGAGTAATCGGTTGTATGAAAGAACATTATTATTGTTGAGCTCAACTTTGTGTTCATGAGGAAGTATTCGCTTTGCCTGAGCTTTTATTTGTTGTACTTTAAGCCGGTTAAAATCTGAATTCTGAAAAGGGTAAAGACTGTCCTCAGATATCTCTCCAGTGAGGTAATATGCCAGACCAGGTCGTGAGTAGTATCCTGCGGTTTCATCACACACTTGGGTTATTTCACCAGATGGGTCTTGGGTTCGGATTGCTTCAATAGCTGAAACACCCGCAGCCCCTGCTCCGATTATCAAATATTTATACATTTTCTCTCACTTGCGAACCAGTTTCTTTGATTAAATTGTTCGCAGCATAACCTGGTTCAGTAAATAACCTAGACTTTTCAAATCTCAATACACCTCTCGGGCAACGTGCCACACATTCGCCACATGTTAGACAATTACTATCCTTGATTGGCTCACCTAACCAGGCGTGTCGCCTGATATCTATACCAATGGGGCAATGAAAGGAGCAAACCCCACATTGGACGCATCTAGTTGATTCCGGAACGACTTGACCTTCTACGATCACCTGTCTCCGTGTAGTTTCTGTAGAGAACCACGCTTTTAAGTTCATGCTACTGTTTTATTCCCCCCACTATCGCCACAATAATGGGTGAGTGACAGACTGTACAACTAACAGACATGAATGTGCCATTGATTATGAATCCGAGACTTCCATCATCTCCACCGTCGCCCCATCGTTGAGTATTATGGCAATTTGAACACTGACCGGTGTCATGTTCTCCTGGTCTATCTTTTAGATGGCATGAGATGCAATCAGTATAACTACTGTGATTAAATACCGCACCCGACCAGCTATTCGTGCTGTGGCAGTTTGAACACTGCCCTGTATAATGGTTGGCCGGAGCATTTCCCCCATGACATGCAATACAATCGCTGTACCCACTATGGTTAAAGCGAGCATTCCTCCAACTGCTATTCGGATCGTGGCAATTTGAACAATGACCTGAGTAGTGATTACCTGGAGCCTCACCTGCATGGCATGAAATACAATCCGTGAATCCACTATGATTAAAGTGCGCATTTGTCCAGGAGCCACCAGTATCATGGCAATTCGAACATTGACCTGCATAATGGTTCGATGGCGCTGCAACCGCATGACAAGAAATACAATCTGTAAACCCAGTATGGTCAAAGATAACTGAGGTCCAAATTGAGGTATTATGGCAATTTGAACATTGCCCAGGATAATGATTGTCTGGGGTTACCTTGGCATGGCAAGATATGCAATCAACTGCTCCTGCCACTGCATGATCGAAAGTTACGAGATTCCATGCTTGTGCAACATGGCAAGCAGAACATTGCCCATTATAGTGATTTGCTGGATTATCACGTTCATGACATAGACGGCAATCTTTGGCAGCTGTGGATGAATGGTCGAAATGAGCATCTGTCCATGCTAAGGGTGTATGGCATAGTTCACATTCACCGGTGTAATGCGGCATCGGCTCTTTCAGCAAGTGGCAAAAAATGCATTTATTTGGCGTGCTGGCGTATCTCCCCGAATCATGGCAACCTTTACACGATAATGTTGCATGTTGACCAACCAATTGGTAAAATGCATGGACTGCCCCCTGACTTCCTGGTGGAAATGGGATCAAACCACTGGCCGAGTATAAAATTGGTATCCCGGATTTATTAATCTCTTGTTCTGACGACGAAACTGCACGAGTCAGGCTAAATGTATTATTCGAAGCATCAATCTCGCTTACCATGTGCGTGAGAGCACTAATTTTAGATTGAAATGCAATATATGCGTTATAGTTCTCTGTCGGAACATACATCAATTGCTGTAAACCTTCATTAGTGCTGAGTGCCAGAGATAATAATCGTGAATGAAGTTTGTCACTCTTTTCCTTAGAAACCAACGAAATTGCTAGAGTGGCTTGATTAATCGATTTATCCAAATATTCCAATGAGATAATTTCAAATTTTGTTCCTGATCGAATATTTAAGTCGTCTACCCGCCTCTCAACAAGATCGAGCAAGTAATTGGATTTGCTAATTGGATCATGGTAAATATTACTTAATTGCTGTTCAGCAAAATCCTGGGCGGTGAATAATATACTCCCAGGATGGAATGGAGCATATAATGCCAGCGCTACCCCACTGGTTGCCAAAAGCAAAATAATAAATCCTGTGATTATGCTCGATCTAATTAAAAAAGCTCGCATCTAACCCTTATCCATCCCCGTTGATAGTGAGTTATGGAGACTGCTGACCACTAACTAAAATTCCAGAGGGATGACACTTAATACAATCCGGGATATCTTGTTCTACGATTCCCGCAGCTTGATGACTTTGCGTTATCTCTTCTGGTTGGTGGTCATGACAGTTATAACAGGTATAGTCGACATAATTAGCCCCGTGGCAGGCATCACATTGCAGTTGCAAGCTATGATCTTCTAGTCCATGATTTAATGGAAAAACATGCTGTTGTAGATTTGCCGGGCTCCAGGTATCAGCGGTGTGACAGTAGTAACATTTCAATCCAAACACACCTGCATGAATATCAGGTTCTTTATGGCACTGCCAGCATTCCGTTGGGGTTCCTCTAAAAACCTTAACAGCATGACAATCAGAACATTGAGCAGATGCATGCTTACCTTCCAAAGAGAAGAAATTGGCATGGTCATAATTGCTCAGCCTGTCAACACCATCATGGCACACCATGCATTCGGTGCTAAACTGCTCCTGATGATCTGCCATAAACGCTGGATCATGTTGATTGTGACAATCGATGCATGTCTCAACTTCAAAGGTTTGTAGATCTTTTGGATGGCAAGTGGTGCAAGTGATGGTTTGATTTGAATAATCAGTTGGATGAAGCGCAAGGCTGAAACCAGCTGTTTCGAGGTGGGCAAATGGTTGACCATTGATATCGACTGTAGACCAGTTTTGGGGTGTATGACATGCATCGCATGTTTGGTCAAACAATCCTTCATGTATCGTAGGCTCGCTGTGACAATCCTTACAGTCTTTAGGAATATCATTAATGGTGCTGTTTGTGTGGCAGTCCGTACACTTGATCTGACTGTGCTTTCCAGCCAATGGATAACCTGTTTGGCTGTGATCAAAGTTCTGCATTCGGTCCAATCCATCGTGACATCCCAAGCAATCGGATCCGAAATCCTGAGTATGGGCCTCGGCAAACGATTTCTCTTGCCTTGAATGACAATCCTGACAGGTCTGGTTATCAACGATCGAGAAGGTAGCATTTTTATGACATTCAGAACATTGCATTGGGGTTGCGTCATAATTTGCTTGATGCCAATTTAAGCTGAAACTTGTCGTGGAATGGTCGAATAGCTGGAATGAAGCCAATGTTGGATTAAAACTACGCCCTTGATGTTCCGGATGGCAAGAAGCACACTCAGTAATATTGGTGATTTGACTATGTACACCTTTACGTGTCTGAATTTGTTGGTTTACATCTACGTGACATTCCACACATTTCGCTGCCAGGTTTGTGATTAATGGATCATGGCAATTCTTGCATTGCTTTTCAAAATCAGCATGGGAAGCAAACCCTTTGAGGGATACACCGGTTATGCTTTTAGCTGTGACTGGACCTGGGCTAAAAGCTAACCCCCGATCAAACCAAAGCGAAATCCCAACCCCAATAAAGAGTAAGGCAGTCAATATTAATCCTAGCAGCGACCCGACTGGGTTCAAGCGTTTCATTATTTATACTTGTCGTAATAATCGGGATAAAGTTACTTGAGATAGATTAATGTATGCCTAACAAGGGGTTAGATTTGATGAAAATGCTATAGATTCAGTTATATTTTTTAAAATATTGGTATAAATATTAACCTCACATTTACCAAAATAATTATTATTGACTGAATGCTTGGTTTGATCTATCTTTTCGATACATACAAGGTTATCTAAGAATCCTTCTCCACCCAGAGTAAATGGTCATCCAGGTGGAGAAGCTATTAGTTATTGAACAAGTTCGAGCGTTCGAATCTCAAGACCCCACGCGGGCAGCGTGCCACACATTCGCCACACGTAAGACATCGGCTATCTTTAATCGGTGCACCTACCCATGCATGACGCCTGATATCTATCCCAATGGGACAA
>Ga0153916_10000022_pt1 | contig 97009 bp, 85 predicted proteins | sample Opewatmetagenome_FD_109642 | JGI IMG/M metagenome (GOLD analysis project Ga0153916, IMG submission 109642) | Freshwater wetland microbial communities from Ohio, USA - Open water 3 Core 3 Depth 4 metaG | ecosystem: Environmental > Aquatic > Freshwater > Wetlands | place: USA: Ohio, Lake Erie...
CGATCCGTGCCGTCACACGACCCTCGTGACGGTCTCTGGCGAAGGGGGTGTCGCCAGCACAACCGTCGTTATCCAAGGTCAGATTTGTAGGTTGGGTTAGGGCTCGCGCCCGTAACCCAACATTTTCCTGAGATTGAAAGTATCTAATTATGCCCAAAATGAAAACGAATCGGTCCGCTGCCAAACGCTTTCGGACCACCGGCAGTGGAAAAATCCGACGGAGCAAAGCTTATAGCAGCCATCTCTTGACCGGGAAACCGCGGGCAAGGAAGAACAAACTTGCCAAACAAGGGCTGGTCGCCAAAGTCGACACCAAGCGGGTCCGACGCCTGATCGTTAGTTGAGTGGGATCGGAACCCTGTCCGCCGTCACACGCCCTCGTGTGACGGGATAGTCTGGCAGACGAGGGCGTCTGCCAGCGGAACGATGTGCTGTCATGCGTCCCCGCTTGACAGCAGCCAATTTCCCTATTCGGTGTGCTGTCATCCGTCCCGCTTAACAGCAGCCAGGTTCCTTTTCGAGGATGTATCAATGCCAAGAGCTAAAAGAACAGTCGCATCCAGAGCCAGACGTCGCAAAGTGTTGCGCCAGGCAAAAGGATATTTCGGATCGAGGCACCGCCTCCTGCGAACCGCTCGGGAATCCGTGCGCACCGCATTAGTGTACGCCTATCGCGACCGCCGTAACCGGAAACGCGATTTCCGCAGGCTGTGGATCTCGCGTATCAATGCGGCGCTGCGGGCAGAAGGCATCAGCTATTCCCAATTCATGCATCAGCTGAAAAGCTCCCAGATCAGCCTCGATCGCAAAATGCTTGCCGATATCGCCGCACGAGATCCCAGAGGATTCCATGAGCTGGTCTCGTCAGTCACCGCCAATACGCCGACACACGCCTCCGTATGACGGAATAACAGGACGTAGGTTGGGTCAGCCTTGCGTAACCCAACGAGAGCAGGTTGGCAGACAGGGCGTCTGCCATCGAAATCTCTGAAACCGTGAATCATGTACACGCATTCCTATACTGATGCAGCTATTACCCTTATCGGAAGCCGATTTTGTTAGAGGGGGTGGGATACTTACAACCCTGCCCCTATGCCGTTAGCCCAAGAGATCGTCTTGGGCTATTGTATAGGCGCGATCGGGACGGAACGTGGTCGCTGTCAAGCGGGGACGCATGACAGCACTACGGGAATGGCGTCAAGGGGTGGCGCATGATGGTATGCCCCGAAACTACTATCGAGGTTTCTATGCGAGAGACTCTGGAATCCATCAACAGAGACTTCCAAAATGACGTCACGACCGCCGACTCCCTGCCGGCTCTCGAGGAAATTCGTCATCGCTATTTCGGGCGGAAAGGCAAGATCAACGAATTGTTCTCCCGGATGCCCAGCCTGAAGCCTGAGGAACGTCCTGCCATGGGCAAAGCGATCAATGACCTCCGCGCCACCATGGAATCGGAATTCCAGCGGAGAATCGAGGAGGTCCAAGCCGAGGAATTCACCGGCGTCACCGTCGACCCCACTTTACCAGGCAGGAAATCATACTTGGGTCGCCTCCATCCCTTGACTTTGGTCGAAAACGAGATCATCGACATCTTTGTACACATGGGGTTTGTGGTGGAGTCCGGTCCTGAGGTGGAGACCGTGCATTACAATTTCGACATGTTGAACACACCGCTTTGGCATCCTGCACGGGACGAAACCGATACGATATATGTGACGGATAACTTGCTGCTTCGGACGGAAACCAGTCCCGTACAGATCCATGTGATGGAGTTGCAGCCTCCGCCAGTCCGGATGATTGCGCCGGGTCGGGTCTATCGGAACGAGAAACCAGACGCCACGCACGGCGCTATGTTCATGCAGGTCGAAGGTTTGTACGTGGATGTGGGAGTGGACATGGCGGATCTGAAGGGAACTTTGTTGGAATTCTACAGACACCTGTTTGGACCCGAAACCCAAATCCGATTCCGCCCGCATTACTTCCCCTTTACGGAACCCTCGGCGGAAGTGGATGTTTCCTGTTTCTTATGCGGCGGGCGGGGTTGTCGCGTTTGCAAGGATTCGGGTTGGTTGGAGATGGGAGGGTCGGGCATGGTGGACCCCGCTGTGTTCCAGGGGGTGGGTTACGATCCGGAAGTGTACACCGGATTTGCCTTCGGATTGGGCGTGGAGCGGATCGCGATGTTAAAGTTTGGCATTGAAGATCTGAGAATGTTGTACGAAAACGACCTCCGGCTGCTCAGGCAATTCTGATTCTGTGCGGTCAAGCGGGGACGCATGACAGCACGGAGAATCTGCCGTCACACGCCCAGTGTGACGGAACTGGCAGACGAGGGCGTCTGCCAGCGGATATGGCGTAGGCGCCGATTCAGCACAATGGCAACCGCCGTCACACGCCCTCGTGTGACGGAATAACCGGACGTAGGTCGGGTTAGGGCTTACGCCCGCAACTCAACATCTCGCGGTGTGGCGGAGGGTGTCCCCACCCTGCGCATATCTGGAAGCCCATGCCACTCAGACTGAAGAGGGAACCATGATTCTGATAAGCTACGATTGGCTGAAAGACTTCGTCGATTTGCCGGAATCTCCGGAAGAAGTGGCGGAACTCTTGGTCATGCTTGGTATGGAAGTGGAGTCCACTACATGGTACGAAGCTCCCCTGGACCGGGTGGAAGTGGTGAAGGTGGTCCGTGCCGTACCGCATCCGAACGCTGATCGCTTGATGTTGTGCATTGTGGAGACATCACGGGGCGAACTTCCGGTCGTCTGCGGCGCACCGAATGTCAAAGAGGGTATGAAAGCCGCATGGGCGCCTCCGGGTTTGATCCTTCCGGGCGGATTGCAGGTAAGCGTAGCGAAAATCCGCAAGCAGGATTCTCACGGGATGCTTTGTTCCGAAATGGAACTGGGCTTGACCAAAGAATCGGAGGGGATCATCGAGATGGACCCCAGTCACGAAGTTGGTCGTCCCGTCGCGGACTTCCTGCCTGCTACCGATGCCGTTTTCGATCTGGAGATCACCATCAACCGTCCCGACCTCATGAGCCATTATGGGATCGCCCGGGATCTGGCTGCCAAATTGAAAAGACCCTTGCGTCGTCCAATCCCCGGCTTCACCGAGTCCGACCGACCGACTTCGGAACGGATCAAGGTGTCGATCAAAGACCCGGATCTGGGACCCCGCTATTGCGCCCGAGTCGTCGAAGGAGTCGCCATCGGCAGCTCCCCGATTCGTGTGAGGCAGAGGTTAGAGCGATGTGGAGTTCGGGCGATTTCCAATGTGGTGGACGTCACCAATTACGTCATGCTGGAGTACGGTCATCCCCTGCATGCCTTTGATTTCCGCTTCATCGAAGGAAATGAGATAGTCGTCCAACGAGCCAGATCGGGCGAGAAATTCGTGACGCTGGATGAACAGGAACACGTCCTGAATTCCGAAATGCTCCTGATCCGTGATGCCGCCCGTGGAGTCGCATTGGCAGGGATTATGGGCGGGCTGAGTTCCGAGATTCGCGGCGACACCCGGGACGTCCTGATCGAATGCGCCTACTTCAATCCGGTCTCCGTCCGGAAAACGTCCAAGAAACTCAATCTGACGACCGAAAGCTCGCGGCGGTTTGAGCGAGGCATGGACCCGGAAGCCCCGCCGTGGGTTATTGACAGAACGGCTCAATTGATGCAGGAGCTCGGCGGCGGTGCAATTCTTCGCGGCACCGTCGATGCCTACCCGCATCCCATCGCACCCCCAAGAATCGCGTTACGACCCGAGCGAGTGAAGGTCATCACGTCGATGGAGATCCCCGGATCAGAAATAGAGGCAATCCTGCAGGGTCTTGGCGCTGCCGTTTCCCTCAACGAAGTGACAGGGAACACGAGTCCGAATTTCCCCCCTACGCCGGTAGAGGGGAACATAAGGGGGGTCCTAACCGTCGCCGTCCCCAGTTGGCGACCCGACCTGGAACGCGAAATCGATCTTGTCGAGGAAGTCGCTCGGATTTGGGGTTATGACCGCATTGTTCCCAAAACGAAGAGCCAGGTCAATCTTGCCTTCGTGCCTGATCCCAAACTGCAACTTATCGCGTCGCTCAAAACCGCCTGTTCCGCGCTCGGATTCTCCGAAATCCTGACCAATGCAATGGTGCCGGAACGTCTGTGCACTGATCCCAGTTGCCAACCCTGTGCGGTCAAGAATCCAGTCACCGACGAAATGACCTATTTGCGAACCGATCTGCTGGGTGGACTGCTGGAAACCATCCGATATAACCGTAATCGAGGCGCGAAAGGTCAAAGGCTCTTTGAGATCGGCAAAGTTTTCTGGATGGAGAACGGCGTCCTCCGGGAGGAATACGAAATGGCGGGGGCGATATGGGGGTTTAGAAGTCCTCTGTTCTGGCAAGACGGGGAGGTTGCATCTGATTTTTATGATGTCAAGGGCGCTGTTGAATCGCTCTTGGAAAAGTTTTCCCTTGACAATTCAGAATTTTTTTATTATGATTCTACAAGGGATCATCCCCTGCAGGTGGATGTCCGCCGAAACGTGTACTCGGTGGGTTCCTTTGGAATCATCCCGCCAAACCTGGCGCAGAGGTTCGATCTGTCATCGCAGGCACTCTATTTCCGCTTCGATGTGGAACGAATTCTGTCCAGTCTGACCGAACGTCAGCGCATTGGCGAACTGCCGCGGTTCCCATCGGCGTACCTGGACCTTTCCTTCGTATTGAATCGGTCGCAGTCCGCTCGTGACCTGGTGGATGCGATTGGTCAATTTGGGGGGGAGTACCTGGTCGGCATCGATGTTTTCGATGTGTACGAAGGCGACCGGTTGCCCGCAAATCGAAAGAGCATCGCGGTGCGTCTGGAATTCCGCTCCCCCGATAGGACTCTCGTCGATCAGGAAATTCGAGATTTCCAGAACACGATCGTCGCGGGCGTGGAAAAAGAGATCGGAGCCATTCTGAGATCATGATGGAACGGGCACTTGTGGGAATGATGCCCATGAGACGGAGGTAGGAGGACGGTTGGAATACTCTAACTTAGAAGACCTGGAAGCCAAGATCACCAAAATAATGGAACGCATGAAAGCTCTGCGCTCGGAGAACGACGAGCTTCGTAAAGCGAACCAAACGGTCGAAAATAGGTGCCATGAGTTGGAAAAGGCTCTCGACAAAACCAAACAGGCTCTGTCGATTCTGGAGTCCGAGAAGTCCAAATGGATCGACGGTCACAAAGAACAGCAAGACCGGATCCGTGCAAAAGTATCATCCCTCCTCGAAAAACTCGAAGGATGGGACGAATAGAACGTTCTCTTTTAACATAAATCGAAGTGGTGGGTAAGCACAAGGACTGAATCTGTACGGCTCGGTCGTGATGGTACGATGATGCAACAGTACCTTAGGGCTGATTCTTAACGTACCACGGGCGTCCCGCCCGTGGATGGTCATGGGCTGTCCGAATGGATGCCTACGGCAGAAGCCCATGATATGGTGTATGGATGGAACCACGATGAGTGATGAACAAAGTCGAGTGGTCCACGTGACGATTTACGGTCAGCAATATCCGATAAAGGGCAATGCGAATGAGGAGTATATTCGAAAAATCGCTGCATACGTAGATAGCAAAATGCGCGAAGTCGAAACGCAAATTCAAGTCAAATCCTCATTGAAAATTGCCATTCTCAGCGCTCTGAATATCGCTGCGGAATTGTTCTCTGTACAGGAAGAGAAAGAACAGCTTGTCACTCAGTTCGAAGAGAAAGCCCAGGAACTGAACAACTTCATCGAACAAAGCTTAAAGGATAGCCCGTAAGAAATCTTTTGATGAAATCCCTGCTTTAAGCTCTGCGGTACCATTAAGAACCAACAGATAATCATTGGGAGCCCGGCTCTAACGTCTATTACAAGCCTCATTTCGCTTTCGTGGCGACCCTTTTTAGGGTAGTGGAAGTAAAAACCGTTTAGGAGGGCACCCACCGTGTCATACAGGTTCTTGTATGACCACCGCAGGGCTGGCAGGGATTTTCTTATACGTCCGCTATCACACGCCCCCGTGTGACAGCACAGAAGCAACTTAGCCGGCAGACGAGGGCGTCTTCCAGCGGATAAGAGAGTGAGTCCGCCGTCACACGCCCTCGTGTGACCGCACGGGAGAACACTCTTTGAGACCAGGAGAAAATTGCCAGGTTGCTCTTCTGTTGAACCTGGCGGAAACAAGGGTTAGCAAGGGATTTCCCATATATACATATATACATAGATGAAGGGGAGGATCCATGAGCATCGAACAGCTCGTTCTTTGGATCGTTCTCGGCGCTATCGTCTTCTTCGCCGGTTGGCTGGTCAGCTCGCGCATCGGGCGGAACCGTGTGGCTAACGCAAAGGAAACCGCTGCCCGCATCGTCGCCGACGCCAAGAAGGAGGCGGAGACCATACGCAAAGAAATGATCCTCGAAGCCAAAGATGAACAGCTTCGAATCAAACAAAAATTCGACCGCGAGACTCAAGAAAAGGACAAAGAGCTTACTAAACTTGAACGGTCCCTCCGCGATAAGGAACTGAATTTGAATCGCCGAAGCGATTTGCTCGACCACCGCGAGAAGGATCTTAAAGTCTTGGAACGCAACATCTTCGAACGAGAGAAGATGCTGAAAGTGAAAGATGAAAAGCTCTCATCCTTGATCGCTGAAGAAAATTCCAAACTGGAAAACATTGCGCGAATGACCGCCGATGAAGCTATTCAGCAGCTCAAAGAAAACCTGCTGGAACGCGCCAAACAGCAGGCGGCGGAATCGATCAAGGAAATCCGCGACAATGCCTTGATGCAAGCCAACCGCGAAGCACGGGAGATCATCGTCAGCGCCATTCAGCGTAGCGCCGCCGATCATTCCGTGGAAACCACCGTGTCCGTGGTCAACCTGCCCAACGATGAGATCAAAGGCAGAATCATCGGTCGAGAAGGCAGAAATATCCGTGCCTTTGAGCAAGCGACCGGCGTGGAGATTATCGTGGATGATACCCCCGAGGCGGTGATCCTGTCCGGCTTCGATCCCTATCGCCGGGAAGTGGCACGAATGGCTCTGGAAAAGCTGACCAGCGACGGACGCATCCACCCGGGTCGTATCGAAGAGATCGTCAAGAAATGCGAAAAAGAACTGGACGAGATCGTGGTGTTGGCAGGGGAGCAAGCCATGATGGAAACCGGAGTGTTGAGCCTCCATCCTGAATTGCAGAAGCTCCTCGGTAGACTGAAATTCCGCACCAGCTACGGGCAAAACGTCCTGCAGCATTCCATCGAAGTCGCCAACTTAGCGGGTCTGATGGCAGCGGAATTAGGATTGGATGCGGGATTAGCCCGCCGAGCCGGCTTACTCCACGACATTGGAAAAGCCATCGACCGCAACACCGAAGGCACCCACTCCAAGATCGGTAGCGACCTGTTGAAAAAATACCGCGAAGGGAAAGTGGTGGTGAACGCCTGCGCCTCTCACCACGAAGACGAAGAATACACGTCGTTGATTTCCGTATTGGTGCAAGCAGCGGATGCAATCTCCAGTTCGCGCCCAGGCGCTCGTCGCGAGACATTGGAAGGCTACGTCAAGCGACTAAACAAGCTGGAAGAAATCGCCACATCCTTCACCGGAGTGTCCAAAAGCTTCGCGATTCAAGCCGGTCGTGAGATGCGCGTAATGGTCGAGCACGACAAAGTCAGCGATGCCGAGGCTGACCAATTGGCATCTGACATCGCCGCCAAGATCCAGGAAGAAGTCGAATACCCGGGTCAGATTAAGATCACCGTGATCCGCGAATTCCGCGCCGTGGATTACGCCAAGTAGGTTGTCCGATCGTGCTGGCAGACGCCCTCGTCTGCCAGCGTCGTTCGGCTCACCCGGGTGTAAGTAATACCACATTCCAATTCCGGGGAAACCTCCGTAGTCTCTGCACCCGACTGAGTAGCCCTAAGGGCTTATTTTTTTGTTAATAGCCAAGGTTCTCGATGGATATATTGTTCCGAGGCGGGAAAATATGGGTGAAGTCCAGTCTGTGGGCCGAAGCTCTGGCGGTTAGAGGACGGCATATCCTCGCCGTTGGCTCTGAGAAACAGGTGCGAGCCGTATTGGCATCGCCCTATCGGACCGTCGAAATCGGCAACGGCATGGTGATGCCAGGATTCCACGACGGTCATCTCCACCTGTTGATCGGAGGCTTCAGCCTATTCCGCTTGACCCTGGAAGGTATCACCGACCGCGACCAAGCTCTTGGCGCAATTAAAAATAAGGCGCGAGAGATCGAAAATCTGGGCGACGACCCCTGGCTCTTAGGGATTGGCTACGATATCAACCGAATGCGGCTGACCATCTCGGACCTGGATCGCATCTGCCCGCAAATTCCAGTGATGATCCGCACCCGTGACCTGCATTCCGCGATTGTGAATCAGGCGGCGTTGCGTCGGGCTGGGATCACAGCTGAAACTTCCGATCCGACGGGGGGAGCTATCGAGAGCGACGACCAGGGTCATCTTACGGGCGTGTTGAAAGAAACGGCAGTGGATTTGGTCGATTCCTGTGTCCCGTTGCCGGGTGAAACATCAAGCCTGAGAGCAATGAACCGCGCGCAGCAAGAGGCATTCCGATTCGGTATCACCTCCGTCAGCGATTCGATTCGAGCCAAAAACCTGCCATTCTATCAAGCCTTCCACGAGTCCGGAGACCGCAAAATCCGGATCAATGGCTGGCGAGTAATCGAAAACTGGAGCCTCAGCGGACTCCCCAAAGCGCCAGGGGACGGCATCGCATTCCAGGTCAGAACTTTGAAAGGCTTCGTGGACGGCGCCATGGGCTCCGACACCGCCTGGTTGCTGGATGATTTCAGTCACCGCCCCGGATATCGAGGAATTGGCTTCGTGGACGAAGATCAATTGACCGAGGTGGTCCAGGAAGCCGTCAAGTTGGGTTATTGGGTTACCATGCATGCCATCGGCGATCGTGCCAATAGGGTAGTGCTGAATGCCTATGAAAGAACGGGCAAGGGCAGTCCAAACCAGTATCGCATCGAACATGCTCAACTGCTGTCCGAGGGAGATATCCCGCGGTTCGCCAAATTGGGGGTCATCGCCTCCATGCAACCTATCCACTGTACCGACGATATGTCCTGGAAAATCAAGAAAGTAGGCGAAGAGCGAATCAAGAACGCCTACCCGTGGCAGAGCCTCCTGAAGCTCGGGACCGTTATCATCTTTGGCACCGACTGGCCCGTGGCTGACTTGAATCCGATGCAGAGCCTTCGTGCCGCTGTCACCCGCCAGGCAGCAGACAGCACCCCCAAAGACGGTTGGAACAAATCTCAGGCGGTGTCGTTAGAAGAGGCGCTGGATCTGTACACTCGGACTGGCGCACGTGGCGCAGGCTGGGATTCGGAAGTCGGCACCCTTGAACCAGGAAAGCGCGCCGATCTGATCGTCCTGAACCAAAACCTCTTCGAAATCGACCCTTTGAGTTTCGCGAACATAAAAGTCATTCAGACTTGGATCGACGGAGAACTTGTCTTCGAATCGTGATGTAATGATGGCGATTTCCGGTTGTTTCGCAGTGGCAGCCGGGGTCGAAGGGGCGGAAAAATTATAGAATATCCTTGACTTAAAAAAGCAGGTTTCGTATATTATCAGGTTACATTTTTTGAGCGAATTACAGGGAAGCCTAGCCGTGAAAACACTTATTGCGAAGAAGCAGGATCTCGTGCCCCAATGGTATCTGGTGGACGCTAGCGACCAGGTGTTGGGACGTCTGTCCAGCCGGATTGCGTCTGTCCTGCGCGGAAAACACCGACCGCTGTTTTCCCCTCATCAGGATCTGGGCGACCACGTGGTAGTGATCAATGCCGAAAAAGTACAGGTCACCGGTCGCAAGGAATCTCAGAAAACGTATTTCCATCATACCCTGCATCCGGGAGGCGCCAAGAATATTAGCCTGAACCGAATGCGCGCGACCACGCCGGAACGGATCATCGAACACGCGGTCAAAGGGATGCTCCCCAGAAACAAGCTCAGTCGAAAATTGCTTCGGAAGCTGCATGTGTACGCGGGAGCTGAGCACCCTCATCAGGCTCAGAGCCCCGAATCTGTCGATTTAAAAGCAATCTGGAAATAGAGCAGGGATACCTTGATTATGGACAAACCAAAAGAGACGAAAACATATGCGACCGGTCGCCGTAAAGGTGCAGTCGCCCGAGTGTGGCTGTCTTCCGGCACCGGCAATATCACCGTAAACAAGGTCTCTCTGGTGGAGTACTTCGGTCGCGAGATCCTCAAGATGGTGATCGAACAACCGCTCGAAGTCACGAACATGATCGGCAAAGTCGATGTCATGGCGACCGTGAGTGGCGGCGGGAAATCCGGACAAGCCGGCGCCATGAGGCTCGGCATCTCCCGAGCATTGGTGGAGACGGATGCGACACTGAAAACCACCCTCCGTTCCGCCGGATTGATCACTCGCGATCCCAGAGAAAAAGAACGCAAAAAATACGGTCTGGCTGGCGCCAGAAAGCGTTACCAGTATTCCAAACGATAAGCCGCAGTGGTCTTCTTCTATCATTTTGCCAATGAACCATTCACTCTTCGGGACCGGGGATCGGGTGCCACAGGTTCGTTCCCGGGTTGAGCGAAGAGGTTGCATAACCCGATGCAGGAGCAAAGCATGCCGAGAGTTTCCGTTGAACAATTGCTGATGGCTGGTACTCACTTCGGTCACCTCACTCGTAGGTGGAGTCCGAAGATGAAACCGTATATCTTCATGGCGAAAAATGAGATATACATTATTGACCTGAAAAAGACTCAAGAATGCATTGACAAAGCCTGCGATGCCTTAGCCGAAATCGTTGCCGGAGGAGAGGATGTCTTGTTCGTGGGCACTAAGAAGCAGGCAAAGGACATCATCCGTTCCGAAGCGCAGAGAGTCGGTTGCCCATATGTTGTGGAACGGTGGTTGGGTGGAATGCTCACCAATTATGCCACGATTCGAAAGGGTCTGAAGACTCTATCGAACCTGGAGAAGAAAGCCGCCGACGGCACCTACGATAAGATCACCAAGAAAGAACGCCAGTCCCTGGAGAAACATAAGTCTAAATTGGAGAAAGTCCTGGGTGGCGTGCGGGACATGAAGAAACTTCCTGGCGCCCTCTATGTCGTCGATGTCAAGAAAGAGCATATCGCAGTTGCCGAGGCACACAAGTTGGGCATCCCCATTGTCGCCATCGTCGACACCAACGTCGATCCCGAACCGATTACGTACCCGATTCCGGGCAATGACGACGCGTTCAAGTCGATTGGTTTGATTACGCGAGCCATTTCGGATACGATCCTGGAGAATCGCAAAGTCGCCAAAGACAAGGTCGAGGAAGTCGCCGAGACTCCTGAAGAGCGGGATGCTAAGCGTGCAGCCGCCAGGCGAGTCCGGAAACCCCGCCCGAGATCCGAGCGACCCGCTTCCGGAGAACCTATAGAGAAAGTCGAAGAAAAGCAGGTTGAGGGATAGATTGTTAGAAAATATCAGCGCAAAAGATGTGATGAACCTCCGGAACCTGACCGGAACCGGCATGATGGACTGCAAAGAAGCCCTGAAAGCCACTAACGGAAACGTCGATGCCGCAGTGGACTATCTCCGCAAGAAGGGAATAGCTAAAGCTATATCAAAATCGACTCGCACCGCCAATGAAGGCAAAGTCGTATCCTGCATCCTCGATGACCGTTCCAGAGGTAGTCTGGTCGAAATCAACTGCGAGACCGATTTCGTCGCCAAGACCGATGATCTTCGAAAATTCGTAGAAGATTTGGCGCGCCAGCTTGTGCTGCACGCGTCAGACGGCGCGATGGACCGAGACGCCTTGTCCGCCTATGTCATGTCGGACGGAAGATCGGTTAAGGAACACATCGGTGAATTGGTGGCGAAGTTGGGCGAGAACATCACGCCTTCCCGTGCCGTGATATACGTGGCGAACGAAGGATTCTTGACCAGTTATATCCACCTGGGTGGAAAATTGGGCGTCCTGCTGGAGTTGAATCATAAAGGGATTCCCGCGGAATCAGTCAATGCCTTCGCGAAAGATATCGCCATGCAAATCGCGGCAGCCCGACCTTTGGTTGTAAATCGATCCGAAGTCCCCAAGGAATGGATCGAAAAAGAGAAAGAAATCTACCGCGAACAAGCCCTGAACGAAGGCAAACCTGCGAACATCATCGACCGCATCGCTGAAGGAAAACTGAACAAATACTACAGCGAAATCTGCCTCATGGAGCAGATCTTCGTCAAAGATACCAAGACCACGGTGAAAGACGAACTGGCTAAGGTCGTCCAGGCGACATCAACCCCCGTCGCCATCCGTCGTTTCGCCCGAATGCAAGTGGGTCAAAACGGGTAATTGCGCATGAGGTGTCTCACCCCCTCGTGTGTCACTGAATCCGGTAGTCCAAGATGACTTCCCCGGTATACCAACGAATTCTGCTGAAGCTTAGCGGCGAAGTGCTGATGGGATCGCAACCATACGGGTTGGATCCCAGAGCTATCGATGCCATGGCGAACGAAGTCGTCGAAGTTCGAAAATCGGGCGTGGAAATCGGAATCGTCATTGGGGGTGGAAATATCTTCCGGGGTTTGAAGGCAAGCGCGGAAGGCATGGATCGTGTGACTGCCGACTATATGGGCATGCTTGCCACCGTGATCAACGCCCTGGCGTTCCAGGATTCCCTGGAACAGAAGGGCATCCACTGCCGAGTCCAAACTGCCGTCACGATGAACAAAGTGGCGGAACCCTTCATCCGGCGCCGTGCGATGCGCCATCTCGAGAAGGGTCGCATCGTCATTTTCGCCGGAGGCACCGGCAACCCGTACTTTTCCACCGACACCGCCGCGTCGCTAAGGGCGGCGGAAATCAAAGCCCAGGTCGTTCTGAAGGGCACCAAGGTGGATGGGATCTACGACAAGGATCCCATGGAGCATCGCGATGCAAAGATGTTCAACCAGATTAGCTATCTTGGTGTCGTGGATCGAGGACTGGGCGTGATCGACTCCACCGCTGTGACCCTGTGCATGGAACATCGAATTCCTATCCGAGTTTTCAATTTCAACGTCCGCGGAAATCTGAAGCGGATCGTGTTCGGCGAGAATATCGGAACCCTGATCAGCACGGAAGCAGCATGATATCGCTCATCCTGGACGACGCGGAAACTCGAATGAGCAAGACGGTGGAGTCATTGCGCCAGGAGCTAAAACATATCCGCACCGGCAAAGCCAATCCAGCTTTGTTGGACAACATTCGGGTATCATGTTATGGGCAGGAAATGCCCTTGAGGCAGGTTGCCAGCATCGCGGTGCCTGACCCTCGACAAATCGTCGTCCAACCGTGGGACAAATCGATTCTTTCCGAAGTAGAAAGGGCGATCCACAAGGCTGACCTCGGATTGAATCCCAGCAACGACGGAAGCTTCGTCAGAATCCCCATACCGCCTTTGACCGAAGAGCGACGCCGCGATCTGGTTAAAGCCGTCAAGAAGCTGGTCGAAGAAGCCAAGATCGCCCTGAGAAATATCCGTCGGGATGCCAACGACCAACTGAAGAAAGGCGAGAAGGACGGAGAAATCACTGAAGATGAATCCCGCCGAGGTTTGGAGAAAGTCCAAGATCTGATAGACAAGAAAAGCAACGAACTGGAAGAAGTACTTAAACGTAAAGAACAGGAAATCATGGAAGTATAGCTGGCTCTTGGTGACGCGGGTACTCTGTTCGCGCAAATGAGCCGTTGCAAGGGCATCCTGCCCATACAGAAAATCGCTGTATTTCCGCTCCATCCTATCCATAGGGAGGCTACAACATGGCACTCATGATCAACCAAGAATGCATCTCTTGCGGTGCATGTGAACCGGAATGCCCTACCAACTCCATCTCGGAAGGCGACGAAATCTACGTCATCAATGCCGAAACCTGCGTGGAATGCAAAGGGCACCACGACCAGCCGCAATGTATCGAAGTCTGCCCGGTCGACTGCATCGTAAAGGCAAGCTAAATTCCTACTTACTCCTGACATAATTCGAAGCAATCCGGGCAGAATCCTCCTGCCCGGAGCGTTTGTATTTGTAATAGCTTAAATTGGCAGCGTAAGGTTGTGAAGCGGGCATCCCGCCCGCTGGGAAACCATGGTCGAGATTACCAAAGATCGTTTCGAAGAGATCGTTCGAGGCTTCTCAGGACAACGGGTCGCCGTAATTGGGGATTTGATGGTCGACCGTTACTTGTGGGGCACGGTTCGCCGGATTTCGCCGGAAGCGCCGGTTCCTATCGTGGATATCGAGTCCGAAACCATTGCCCTGGGTGGAGCTGCCAACGTCGGAAATAACCTCCACCACCTGAATGTAATCCCCGTAATGATGGGGGTGGTGGGCGCCGATTCCATCGGCAAAGTGCTGATCGATATCATGGAAAACAACGAGATGCCCACCCAGGGAGTGTTCCAGGACGTCGATCGCCAGACTTCGGAGAAGACTCGAATCATCGCCCACGACCAACACGTGGTTCGCGCCGACCGGGAATCCAGGTTCGATATCGACAACAGCATTCAAACTGACATCTTGAATTATCTCCGCTCAATCATCGATTCGGTGGACGCCCTCATCCTACAGGATTACAACAAAGGTGTCTTGACCAAAGACGTCATCCGCGGCAGTATCGAGATTGCCAATCAGCATCACAAAATCATCGCCGTGGACCCGAAATTCACGAATTTCTTTGAATACAGTAATATCACCCTTTTCAAGCCGAACACCCGCGAAATCGAGCAGGCGATGGGAATCGCACTAAACAGCGATGACTCGGTCATCGAAATCGGTGCAGATCTGTGCGAACGTGTTAATTGCCAACACCTACTGATTACTCGGGGCGAGAGGGGCATGATTCTGTTCGACCGCGAGGGGAAATGGGACATCGTACCAACCAGAGCGCGTCGAATCCACGATGTGTCCGGAGCCGGAGACACCGTAATCAGCACGATGATCTCCGCCATGGTGGGAGGTGCAGACATCCGAGAGGCAGCCACTCTTGCCAATGAGGCAGCCGGGGTTGTCTGTGAAGAAGTCGGGATCACTCCCATCACTCTGGACAAGCTTCGTAAGGCGATGGCAAGGCAGGATTGACCCCCGTGGTGCTGCCATACGGAATAGTTGACAGCACGATACAATCCCGGGCGATTAGCTCAGTTGGTTAGAGCGCTGGTCTCACATATCAGAGGTCACTGGTTCGAATCCAGTATCGCCCACCGTAATACCGGGGTTACCGGTGTGTAGGTCGGTACCTGAGTCCGTCAGCTTGTAGGTCGGGTTTCGAATCCGCCAGCCGGCGGATGAAAAACCCGACAAATTTGCCATTTACGGAGTGCCGCATTGGGAAAAGTCATGAAAAATTGGGAGGAGGCGCTCCAATTCCGGGAGTCGGTGAAACCAGGCATCGTGGTCTTCACCAACGGCGTCTTTGATGTCCTGCATCGAGGACATGTGGAATACCTCGCCGATGCCCGTAAACTTGGCGATGCACTAATTCTTGGCTTGAACGGCGATGAGTCCGCTACGCGGTTGAAAGGTCACGGTCGACCCCTGGTAAGCCAAGAAGATCGTGCCGTAGTCTTAGCCGCTCTGGAAGCGGTTTCTGCCGTGGTCATGTTCGATGAGGACACTCCTCGGGACTTGATCGGTTACCTGAAACCCGATCTCCTGATCAAGGGCGGCGATTACCAGGTCAACGGAATTGCGGGAGCGACAGACATTGAGTCCTGGGGCGGTGGAGTCTTGATCATTCCCTTTCGCAAAGGGTATTCCACCACGGATTTCCTGAGGCGCGTCCGCGAACTGCCCAGGGAATAGTACCCGCATGTTTGACGATCTGACTCGAAAATTAGAAGCGGTCTTTAAGAAGCTCCGAGGTCATGGGAGACTCTCGGAAGCCAATATTTCCGAAGCCTTGCGCGAAGTCCGCCGAGCTCTTCTGGAAAGCGACGTTCATTTCAAGGTCACCAAAGACTTCATCCAGGATGTTCAACAGAAAGCGGTGGGTCAGGAAGTCCTTAAGAGCATCACTCCCGGTCAGCAAGTTATCAAAGTTGTACATGGAGAAATGGTGCGCTTGCTGGGAAGTGATGCCAAACCGCTGGCTATGGCATCCGTACCACCCACCATTGTCATGATGGTCGGATTGCAAGGATCAGGCAAGACCACCACCTGCGCCAAGCTGGCGGTGTACTTGCGTCGTCGGGGTCGAAAACCCTTGCTGGTTGCCGCGGATGTGTACCGTCCCGCTGCAATCGAGCAGTTGAGGGTGCTGAGCCGCCAATTGGAACTGCCTTGCTTTGAGTCTGACAGTCCCGATCCGGTGGACATCGCCAGGAAAGCGGTGGCATCCGCCAAGAAAGAATCGTTGGACGTTGTTGTGCTTGACACGGCTGGTCGCCTCCACATTGACGAACCAATGATGCAGGAACTGCAGGCGATCAACTCCGCCATCAAACCCACCGAGGTGATCCTGGTCGCCGATGGCATGACCGGTCAGGATGCGGTGAAAGCCGCAGAAGAATTCCACCGTCAATTGCCCTTGACCGGCGTGATATTGACGAAACTGGACGGCGACGCGCGTGGCGGTGCCGCCCTGTCAATTCGTGCCGTGATCGGCGTGCCTATCAAGTTCGTGGGCGTCGGTGAAAAGCCGGATGCCCTGGAAGCCTTCCATCCCGACCGGATGGCATCCCGAATTTTGGGAATGGGCGACATCTTGACCCTGGTGGAAAAAGCCCAGGAAACGGTGGACCGCGAACAAGCGGAAAAAATCGCCGCCCGTCTCCAGGAACACGAGCTTACCCTGGACGATTTTCTCGATCAGATCCGCCAGATGAAGAAAATGGGACCAATGGAAGACATGCTGGCGATGATCCCCGGCATCGGATCCAAGATCAAGAATCTCAAGGTTGACGAAAACATGCTCCGTCAGGCCGAAGCCATCATCTGCTCCATGACCAAACAGGAGCGCGCCAGACCTGAAATCATCGATGGCAGCAGGAGGAAGCGGATTGCCAGAGGCAGCGGTACTCGCGTACAGGACGTCAATCAATTGCTCAATCAATACACTCAGATGAAGAACCTGATAAAGCGTTTTTCCAAAGGACCGCTTCGCAAGTCCATGATCGGGAAATTTCCATTTCCCGGCATGTCGTGACCCAAATGTGCTGTCACACGACCCGTGTGACAGGAATACTAAACCTTACACGCCCTCGTGTGACGGGAGTTATCCGCAGTGTGCTGTCACAAGTCCCTACATTAAGTGTGCTGTCACATGCCCTCGTGTGACAGAAACCATCCGCCGTCATCGTCTTTTGCCGACGGCAGTCTGGAGGTCTCGTGTCTGTCAAAATACGATTAGTCCGATTCGGACGCAAGAAACGACCCTTCTATCGCATTGTCGCGGTCGATTCCCGTAAGAAGCGCGATGGCGCCTATATCGAAAAACTGGGTCATTACAATCCTCTGCCCAATCCTCCCGAAGTGAAGTTCGACGAGGAGAAGGTATTGAAATGGCTGAATAATGGCGCCATTCCTACGGACACTGTGACCAATCTTTTAACCAAAGCCGGCATCCTCCTGAAGCGGAATTTGATGCGGCGCAATCTCCCACCGGAACAGATCGACATAGAAATGCAAAAGTGGGCGATGGCGCAGGAAGAAAAGCGCGCCAGAAAGAAAGCCAAGAAAGCTCCCGAGCAGGCTCTCGAGGTGCCTCCCCCTGCCGTCGTCGAAGCAACTCCCGAGGAGATCTTCGTGGCGGAAGAAGCAAAAGCGGGAAAAGAGGCGGTGGTCGAAATCCCCGAGGAAATTCCTGCAACGGAGAAAGAGATCGAGCCTGTTGCCAAAGAAGAGGTCTTGCCAGAACCTAAGGAAGAAACACCAGTTATAGAACCTGAGCCCAAGCCGGTCAAGGAGAAACCTGCGAAGGCTGCAAAGGCAGAAAAACCAGCAAAAGAACCTGCTGCCGAGAAACCCAAAGCAACCAAAAAAACTAAAGATAAAGGGGAAGCTGACACTCCGGCAAAGTGAAACCGGTATAGAACGAGTAGTTTCGCAAAAGATCCGCGGAAGATCGTCCAGAGATACACGGCTCTGGAAGATCAGGTCTGGGGATGAAACAGGCTGCATCTTCAATGAGCACTCGTGAGTCACACGGAATCCCTGTAATTCTGAACTGTGGAGTATCCGATGAAAGACTTCATCGTGTTCGTCGTCAAGCACCTGGTGGAAGACCCTGATCAGGTCAACGTGACTGCGGAGGAATCTGACGGACGTCAGTTGTACAAGTTGAGTGTGGGGTCGGGAGACCTGGGGCGCGTTATCGGCAAGGAAGGTCGCACTGCCAAAGCCCTGCGCACGATCCTGATGGCTGCTTCCGCACGCAAGGGTAAACAGGTGACTCTGGAGATCCTGGAATAAACCATGGAAAAGCCTCCTCCGGCGGAGCCGGATGATCTTTTCTTCGTCGGAAAAATCGTGTCCGCTCATGGTATCCGAGGAGGCGTAAATGTCCAGGTTTGGACCGATCGCGACGACCGGTTTCAAGTCGGTCGGGAACTGTGGTCTTTGTCAGACCGGGGAAATATTCCTCTGATCGTAGAGCGCGTCAGGAAGACACCCCGGGGTCTGATAGTACGGTTCGAGCACATCGAAAATCGATCCCAGGCTGACCAGTTGTCAGGCACTGTCCTGGCTATCTCCGGCGCGGATCGCGGCGATCCGGAAGAAGGTACCTATTATGTGTCTGACCTTCTCGGCTGTCAAGTGTACACCGACGATGATCATGTGTTGGGGAAAATCGCTGATGTGACCCCGCTGGCGCATCACGACCTCTATGTCGTGGTCGGTCCCTATGGCGAAATACTGATTCCGGTCGTGCAAGAGTACATCCAGAGTGTTGACATCGACCATCGCCGGATCGTCGTTAGGAATCTGGAAGCCTTCTGGGACGGAATTCTTTAAGCTCGGACTCAGTATCGACACAGAACCACTGTCCGCCGATCATGACCATCGACATCATTTCCATCTTCCCCGGGATGTTCGAGGGACCATTTCGGGAAAGCATTATTCGACGCGCGCAAGAACGGAGACTGGTGCAGATTTGGGTCCACGACCTTCGGGATTACGCCGAGGGAAAACACCAGCAGGTCGATGACTATCCGTTCGGCGGCGGCGCCGGAATGATCTTGAAACCCGAACCTCTGTTTCGAGCGTTGCACGCACTGACCGATCGCTACCGTCCGGAAAAACCCTGGATCGTGTTTCCCACACCCCAGGGAACTCCATATCAGCAGCGGCATGCCCGAGACTTGTGCCAAAAGCAGCATCTGATCTTCTTGTGTGGTCACTATAAGGGCATCGATGAACGGGTGCGAAATCGGTTCGTGGATCAGGAAATATCCGTTGGGGATTATGTACTGTCTGGCGGCGAGCTTCCGGTGATGATGATCGTGGATTCTCTGGTACGGCTCCTCCCTGGAGCAATCGGCGACAGCGATTCTTCGGACACCGACTCCTTCGAGCACGGAATCCTCGATTGCCCGTACTACACCAGACCTGAAGAAATTGAAGGAATGAAGGTGCCGGACGTCCTAATCTCCGGTCACCATGCCAATATCGAGCTGTGGAAACGTGAACAAGCCCTGGCGATCACCAGGGAACGCAGACCTGACTTGTTGAGTAAGAAAAGTTCCACCGGTGACGAATCAGCCCTTTGAGGAATATCATGAACATCGCGAATCAACTGGTCAAAGATCAACTCAAGACCGATCTGCCCGAATTCAAAACTGGAGATACAGTGGCGGTGCATTATCGCGTGATCGAAGGCGATAAGGAAAGAATCCAGGTGTTTGAAGGCACCGTAATCGATCGCCGCGGCACCGGGTTAGACGCCACCTTTACGGTGCGGAAAATCTCCATGAGTATCGGGGTGGAGAGGATATTTCCTCTCCATTCCCCCAATATCGCGAAAATCGAATTTGTCCGACGCGGCAAGGTACGCCGCGCCCGACTGAATTACCTGAGACAACGAGTCGGCAAATCGGCTCGAATCAAAGAGGACCTAAGAACCTCTGAAGTCAATGACTCCAAAGGTCAATAAACCCGTTCTTTAGCATAGTCTGAATGCGGAATAAGTAGGTGTCCGGCGCTTGCCGGATGAAAAGGGAAAGTGGTGAGAATCCACTGCTGCCCCGCAACTGTGAACGGATATTGCTGACCTCGGTCAGCCACTGTCCGGCGACTGCCGGATGGAAAGGGAACAAATAATCCGTGAGCCAGGAGACCTGCCTGCTTCGAGAGTCCTTCGAGGGAAGGTTTCTGCATAGGTCTCCACGACCCTTCCTCGCAGGAAGGGTTTTTTGTTCTCAGTCCTTCCTCTGCCTCCTTCCCTGCGAAAGCCTCCACTCAATGCCTCCCCCCGCATGCGGGGGGAACCAAAGAGGGTCAATCGTTGTCTGGGCTGTCATGGTCCGGACCATGACAGCCATGCGTGTTGGGTTACGCTGCGCTAACCCAACCTACGATCTCCTTGGTGATATATCGCCCCTACAGGGCTTGCGGTTCGCTGAGGTCTCTCTACCCAGGGCGTTGCCCTGGGCTACTCTGCGGTACCCCTTCAGGGTACAAGCGCCGATGTTAGGTTACGCTGCGTTATCCCAACCTACTAGACGTAGCCCCAAAGGGGCGAAACAGAGTAGCCTGGGGCAACGCCCCAGGACGCAGAGATATCAACATATTGTGCTGTCAGGTGTCCTCACCTGACAGCCGTTGAGAATTTGGTCATTGTTTGGGATTTGGAATTTCGGAATTGGAATTTTCTTCTTCTCGGATATGCCCTCTTCCCCCAAAATAATCGCCCGTTCCGGCATCCTGGTCGCCGTTTCCGTCGCATTAGGGTGGTTGACCATCACTATCCCCAATGTCGAATTGATTACTGCGTCAATCTTCGTCTCCGGCTGCTGGTGCGGACCGCTGTGGGGAATGGCAATTGGTATCGTCGCCGAAACGCTATTTTCTGTCACGAATCCCGTTGGAATTCCGTTGCCCCCGTTGCTGATCGCCCAATGCCTGGGAATGGGGTTTTCCGGTCTGGCAGGAGGCTTGGTGCAGAAGCGCTGGCGAAACCCCGAATCCCGCACTAACTCTAAGATTCCGTCATCGCGAACGAAGCCTGGCGATCTCTTCCGAACGAGGATAAGCCTCGGTGCAATAGGTCTCTTGATTACTATCATCTTCGATATCCTGACCACCCTGAGTTTTCCTCTATCCTCTGGTTTTCGTCTTTCCCAAATATGGAAGGTGCTGATTATGGGAATCCCTTTTGTCGCGATCCACTGGATTAGTAATGTGGCGATTTTTGTCATTATCGTCCCCCTGATTCTGAAAAGGCTGCCTCTCGCCAATCCGCGCCTGTCGACTGTCAGCATCCTGTTGTTTCTTCTTTGTCTGAGCCATCCTATCTCCGCCCAGGAAATCATCCCTCCTCACCCACCAGATACTGTAAGAACCGTGGTTCCCGATTCCTTGATGGTTGATACGCTCGCCATCGACTCGGTGGCATTCGATACGTCGCACCTCGCTCAGGTGGTCATGGACACCTTACCTCCCCTTGAAAGGATATTCGCTCCCATGCCCGATGGTGGTCCCACTGACTTCAGCCGCTATCTCGATCGTGTCGATTTCCTCGAACCGGAAGTCGAAGACATGGGCGATGTCGTCCGGTACTTCCCCTCCACTTATCCCTTCGACATGGCGACCTTCGGCGCTTTTTCGGGCATGTCGATCCAGGGGCAATCACCCAGACGATCCCGATATGACCTTGACGGGCGTAACCTTAATCACCGTCGGAATGGAATGGTGGATCTGAACGAAATCACTTTCGAGGAAATCGAGCGAATCTCCAACGATCCGATGGGCTCTTGGTCAGAGCCGCCCGCAACTGGAGGCACAGTCGGATTCCGATCCTATTTGCCGATGTCTGACATCCCATATTCCCGGATCGACCTGCGAGCCGGTTATTACGGCTTCACCACTGTCGATTTCCACCTCGCCCAAAAAGCGTACCGGAACTGGTACGCCAATATCGTCGGTCAGGTGGGTTATTTCGACACTCGTGGCGAAAACACCGCTGCCCAATCCGTGCACTTTCGCAGCCACTTGACCTACAAGCCGACCCCTCTCTGGTCCGGACGGATTTCTTACTATCATTACCGATCGAAAAACGATATCCCGTTCCCGATAAGCCACCACAAGACCGTCCGGAATGATTTGGTACTGTCTCTCGCCCGCCGCTTGTACCCGGACAGTGAATCGCGACTGGAACTTCAGACCTGGGTGACCGACATCGCCCACAACGATCAGGACATATTCCATGAAGATGAACGCCGCGCAGGCGGAGATCTCAGGATCGTGACACCTATGCGTGGCACTGCTTTGTGTCATTCCCGCGAAAGCGGGAATCCAGATGTTTGCCACGGATCCCTCTGGGGCGGACTATTCGCCGAAACGTGGGAAATTCAAAGCCAAGACGACCCTTCGAGAGCCGATTCAGAATTCCGACTGTTTGCCGGTGCATACGTCCCTATAGTGTCAAAATTGACCATGCAATCGTCGCTGTTGTATTCGCTCTATCAATCCGGAATCAACGAACCCGCCGGGTCAATTGCCCTGAGCTATCGACCATGGGATTGGATCGGACTCCGAGGCATCAGTGATTGGGCATTCCGTGTCCCATCCTATTTCGAGCAATACGGTCACGGCAGATTGGACATCCGCGATGATCTGGTCGAACCGTTGCTGCTCTTCGCTCATCTTGACACCCTGGTAGCTGCGACGGAACTTCATCCGGAACGATCCCGGACCTTTTCCGGATCCGTCGATCTGCTGCTGCCATGGTCACTGCGTTTCTCAATTGGCGCTTATCGAAAACAGCTGACCGACCCCATCATCTTTCGCGAAATCGCGGACGGCTTTGTGCAAGCGTCCAACGGAAACCGCACCACCTGGCAAGGGGGATATGTCACCGGTCGTTGGGCGATCTGGGATTCCCTGGAAATTGCAGGCTCCTTGAGCGCGAACGACCCTATCGACGACCCAGACCACTACGTCCCTGACAAAAACGGCTGGGGCGCCATCACCTATCGTCACACCTATTTCCACGGCGACTTGCGGATGATAGGACGTCTGGAGGGTGTGTACTGGGGCGAGCGCATCCTATCGCGACACCTGAGAACCTACACCGTGCCAGAAGCATCGGTAATCAATTTCCGAATATCTGCCACGATCAAAGACTTCACTATATTCTGGGGCATGAATAACGTGTATCCGGAACGCTACCAACTGCTCGGCGGTTTTCCCATGATCCATCGGGAAGAAATCTACGGCGTGCGATGGAATTTTCTGGATTGACTGCGATGAAGCGCAAGTGCGACCATCTCGATACCCTATTCCCCGCATTGGTTCTGTCAAGCCTTTTCCTGCTGACCGTGACAGGGCTCTGCCAGATCAATCAATTCCCGCTTCAGCTTAGCGGGCGAGTGGTTGACAGCCGGAATGGCGAGCCGATAGCTTCTGCCAATATCGAAATCGCAGGGACTGGTTGGGGAACCGCGTCGGATGCCAACGGGTACTTCGAGTTCCGATCCATCCCGTCCGGCACCTATCAACTGAAGATATCCCATGTCGCCTACGCCGACAAGTCCATGGAAATCCGTATCCAACCCGGCATCCCCCAGTACTTGTCCGTCAGCCTGACCGCGTTGGTCGTCACCCTCCCCGAAGTAAACGTCGAGATTTCCTCAGCTGGAAACGACGTGACGGAAGCAACCACGGTCATTGACCGCGGGACCATCAATCGATCTCATGCGCGGACTGTAGGCGACCTTCTGGCAAGTGTCGGTGCCGTATTCGTGAAAGAGCAAGGATCCGGTGGATCCCAATACGTTAGTATTCGAGGCAGCGCTTCCAATCAGGTCGTGGTCATGATCGACGGTCGAAGGCTGAATTCTCCGGGATCAGGCGATGTGGACCTGAGCACAATCCCCGTCGATGCGGTTGAACGCGTGGAAATCACCAAAGGTCCCAACCCTGTACATGGTGGCGACGCCATCGGAGGAGTCATCCAAATCATCACGAGATCCCCGGAGACAACCTCTGAACGCAGTCTCGAGATCGGCGGAGGCTCCTTCGGTGCCCGTCACGGTCGGTTCTACCTGTCACAAGAGGGCAATCCTGGTGTGGCGTTCAGCGGATCCATCGCAGGCAGCAACGGCAGATTCGGGTATGTCGATCGATTCGGAGATCGCCGAATTCGGGAAAACGCCGAATTCAACAGCGACAATCTGTACTGGAAAACTCAGGGATGGATTTCCCGATGGCAACTTACGCTTACTGCCTCGCAGTATCATGTCAAACGAGGCATCCCCGGTGACTTAGACCAACTCACTCCACATGCCCGACTCGAGCAGCGAATCCAGGGAATCGACCTGCATGTCGCGCGTCCGTTTGAGCGCGGTGACGTACTGTGGATCATCTACGGTGGTCAGGAAATCGCTCATCATCAGAATCCCACCGCATTCGTGCCACTGGATGCCCGCGACACCGAGAAAAATGCCGGCGGAAGTATAACTCTGAAATACGATCTTCTCACCAGGCTGCACTTCGAGGTCGGGCATGAAACCCGTTGGGACAAGATGATCAGCCCGTCCATCGAATCCGGTAATGCCGAGCGTTGGTCGAATGGATCCTATGTCCAGACTCGATACGATCTGACTCTACCACGCTGGATGGTCATGCCAAAGCTCGACCTGAAAGGCACTCTTCGTCATGACCTCTTCAGCGATGTGGGCCGAGAATGGACGTACCAAACCGGCTTCTTCTGGGGACGGGAAGGTGCGGTGTCATATAATGTGATGGGCAATGTCGGCACCGCTTTTCGCGTGCCCACCTTCACATCTCTATTCTGGAAAGAAGATGTCTTCGCCCGCGGGAATCCTAATCTGCGTCCGGAACACAGCCGTAACAAGGAACTCGGTGCCGGCATTGGCATTAGTCGCTTCGCAAATGTCCATATGACTGCCACTCGCTTCTGGCAGGACATCGACGACATTATCCTATGGCGGCGTGGATTCGACGGTCGCTGGGCGCCTTACAACGTATCGCATGCCCAGATTGACGGCGTAGAACTGTCCGCCAAACTCTCCCCGTCGAAAGACTGGATCTGGGTGGAATACACCGGAACCTTCCTGAGACCCATCAACCATAGCGGCGAACCCAATTATGAAGGCAGGGATTTGACTTACCGCCCTCGCAATGTGTCCCAGTTGTCCTCTGGCGTCAAATGGAGAGCATGGTGGTTGGACTACTCTGTGCAATGGGTCTCCCGACGTCAAATCCGTGAATCTAATTCCATCCCCTTAGCGGCTGATGGTATGGGTCCGTATCGCCTCATGAACATCGATACAGGAAAGCAGGTGTCGCTCCTGAACTGTCAATGGCAAATCAAGTGCGAAATCAGGAATCTCGAAAATCGCCAGTATCGGGTGGTCGAGCGTTCCCCGATGCCGGGACGCGAATGGCGGGCGTCAATTGCCATCGAGGTTCCATAACCCATATGTGGAGGAACAATGAGACTGCTTTTGGCTGCCATCGCAACAATGCTGATCTTGACTATGCTTGCCTTCGGACAGATACACCGGGAAGCCTACATCATGAACGGTTTGGCGGAAACTCTGGATGTGATTGATCTCGAATCTGGCACCGTTGCGTCCAACGTGGAACCTCTGGGCTTGTGGCCCAACCAGATCATATATCATCAAGACCGGCTTCTGGTGATCAACTCCGGTTACAACAACCTCCAGATTATCGACCCCGTGTCTCGAAATACCATCGGTACCGTGGAATTCGGTGCCGACCACAATCCCTATTACATGTGCCCATTGAGTGACGGTCGTGTCGCCGTCTCGCAACTGCTAAGCAATTCCGTGTCTGTGGTGAATGTGATCACTCAGCATGAAGACACCTCCATTGCTGTGGGATCGGGTCCCGAGGGTGTGATCCAGGACGGGAATGAGCTGTATGTCACTATGACGAATTACGTCGGCGGCTATCTTCCCGGCAAAGTGTACGTCATCAATCTGACCAATAATCTCGTGACGGATTCCATCACCGTCGGAATCAATCCCCAATGGATCGGAAGAGGACAAGACGGGAACTTGCACGTGGTCTGCACCGGTGACTATGCCACGGTATTCGGGCAAATCTACGTGATCGATCCTGGGAATCACCAGGTCGTCACCACCATCACCTTGGGCTCGTCTCCAGGCACCTGGGCTGTTATGCAGTCCGGTGTCGCCTACCTGGGCGTCAGTTTGTGGGGCGGTGGCGGACATCTGCTGGCTTATGACACTCAAACCTACCAGGTGCTGCATTCCGAAGTCAATCCGCTGCAAGTCGGAGGCGGTGTGATGGGTGTCGTCGCTGGCGAAGACGGGAAATTGTACATCTGCGTCACCGAGACGGATCAGGTCAAAGTGATGGATGACAATGAGTCAGTCGTTGCCACTTACAACGTGGGAGATGGACCCCAGAGCATAGCTCTGTCTCCTGCGGTTTCCTCCGTTCCCGGCAATCAACCGGCGATTGCACCGTATCACTTCCGCCTGGCGCAGAATTATCCCAATCCCTTCAATGGAGTAACTAACATCCCATATGAGGTATCAGCCAGTATCCACGGGGCGTCGATAGAAATCGTGAATGTTGCCGGTCAGGTGGTTCGACACTTCCACATATCGGGCGCCGGAACAATCGTCTGGGACGGCACCGACGACTCTGGCATCCCGATCGCCGCCGGAGTGTACTGGGCAAGAATACAAAGCCCATTGTCTGCAAAGGTGATTCCAATGGTATATCTTCCATAGGAGAAATCGCGAAATTCGAGGGGATTGATTTCGGAAGTCAAGAGGATTGGAGAAGATGTCGGTATAATTGCTATTTCGTTGAAAATTAAGACGAAATAGACGAGAAAAATGTGGCAATTAGTTGAAAAATACCTTGCCTAAAGAAGCTTTTTTTCGTATCTTAATATGTTTAATATTTCTTGGGGTTTTTGCTTGTGCTGATTTCACGATTTTTCGCTGATTTCCGCAAGCCCGTGGTATATCCTTATTGACGATCATTATCAATCGTGGCAATTTCAGTAGTCTTATCGCCGTCTCGAGGACCTGAATAGATGGTGGCACCACAACACGGGAAGAAGAGAATTCTAAGCGGCATGCGACCGACCGGGAAATGCCATATCGGTCATCTGGTCGGCGCCCTGGAGAACTGGGTGGAACTCCAGCACGATTACCAGAACTTCCATCTGGTGGCGGATTGGCACGTCCTGACTACGGATTATCAAAACACTCACACCATCTGGGATAACACGGTCGACATGGTCATGGACTGGCTTGCTGCTGGCATCGATCCCAACCTGTCGCCTATCTTCGTGCAGTCCCAGATCAAGGAGCACGCCGAGCTGCACCTGATTCTCTCTATGCTGGTGACGCTGTCCCGTCTGGAACGGAATCCGGCAGTCAAGGAACAAGCCAAATCGTTAGGCTTGGAAAAGGTTATTTCCTACGGTCATGTGGGCTATCCGGTCCTCCAAGCCGCCGATATCCTTCTGTACAAAGCCAATCTAGTGCCTGTAGGGGAAGACCAGGTCCCTCATCTGGAGATCGCCCGCGAAATCGCCCGGAAATTCAATTCCACCTACGGTCAAGTTTTCCCCGAACCGGAGGCGAAACTGTCGAAATTCGCCAGACTGCCAGGCTTGGATCGCCAACGAATGTCGAAATCGCTTGGGAATTACATCCTGATGAGCGATCCTCCGGATACGATATGGAAAAGAGTCCGCCCCGCGATCACTGATGAACTGAAAGTGCGCAAAGGCGACCCTGGACGTCCCGAGGTGTGCCTGATCTTTACCTATCATCAAAAATTTAATCCCGGCGAAATCGAGCGTATCGACCGACAATGCCGCAGTGGTGAATTAGGCTGCCTGGATGACAAGAAGCGCCTGCTGGAGCGTATGACGGAGTACATGGCGCCAATCCACGAGAAGAGACGCTATTTTGAAACACACCGGGATGAAGTGATTGACATCATCCAGGACGGTAACCGCCGGGCACGGGAAGTCGCCCAAGCCACCATGGCTGAAGTCCACAACGCGATGAAATTCGGGTAGCAGGGGTATGGCATGCCATGCCCCTATAGCATGCTAAATCCCACTGCCTGCGATCAGAGTATGATTTGCCGCTTCACAGTATCGCAATTTGAAGGTCCCCTCGATCTCCTGCTCTTCTTGATCCGGAAAAACGAGGTCGATATCTCCGATATCCCTATCGCTTCTATCACCCGACAATACTTGGAATATCTGGAGGTTACACAACAACTCGATCTGGACGATGCCGGCAACTACCTCCTGATGGCGTCCACTCTAATGAATATCAAGTCTCAAATGCTGCTGCCCACCGAGGAGGCGCTGCCACTGGAGGAATATGAAGATCCTCGGATGGACCTGATGCGGCGTCTGAAAGCTTATCAGATTGTGAAAGACGTGGCGATGGATCTGCGTGGCTTGGAGGCGGATGCCCGGCGCTTTTTCGCCAGAGCCTATTTCCCGGAATTTTCCGGAGTAGGGGTTCAACATGTTGAACCCCTGCCAGAAGTGTCATTCCTGGATTTCCTTCAGGCGTTCCTCCGAGTGGTAAATCAATGGGAAGAGGTGGTGCACCATGTCCAGGCTCAGCATATCAACCTGGAGGACATGATCGCCAGGATCGTGACGTTGCTCGGCAGTTCCGAAAAAATCACCTGGCGTGAATTGGTCACTGAAATCACCGACCGGATGGAGCGCATCCTCGTGTTGCTGGCGCTTCTCGAAATGTCGCGACAGCAGCAAGTCGCTTTGAGGCAAACCCGACCTTACGGTAACCTGTGGGTGATACCATCACAGAATTATGAACCCCAAAGAGCTTCGTGAAACCATAGAAGTCCTGCTCTTTGCCAGCGATACCCCCTTGACGCTGAATCATATGCGACCGTTCCTAAACGGCGTTCCCCAGGAGGAATTGACTGCCGCCATCCAGGATCTGAATGATGAGTATCACAAATCCGGTCGATCGTTTGAAATCAAGCGGTTGGCTGGTGGATATCAACTGGTCACCCGGGTGGAATTCTCCGATTTGGTGAGCCAGTTCCAGCAGCATCGCCTCGCAAGTCGATTGTCAACCGCAGCCTTGGAAACCCTTGCCATCATCGCTTATCGTCAGCCCATCACCCGATTGGCAATCGAAGAGGTGCGCGGAGTGGATGTGTCCGGAGTATTGCACACACTTCTGGAACGCAGGGTAATCCGTATCACTGGTCGCGACAAAGGCTTAGGGCGTCCCCTGCTGTATGGCACGAACGACGAGTTCTTAAGATACTTTGGTCTGAACGACCTATCAGACCTCCCCGATAAGAAAGAAATGATGGAGCTGCTTCAGCAGAAATTGTAGCACCTCGGAAATTGGCGATCGTGGCTCCTTCGGAGGCTTTGAATGGAGATAGATGACAAGACGGTGATGGTATTGGGCGGATGGGGTCTGGTCGGCATGGCTATTTGCCGTAAACTCCTGGAAGACCACCCCCGCGAAATCATCGTCTGCTCTCTGGAAAAATGGCAGGCGGAAGAAGCCTGCCAGATGTTGGCAAAAGAATCGAACGATGTTAAACTGACTCCCGTCTGGGGCAACTTGTTCGTTCGAAAGGATTTGAAAGACAAGACCAGGGACGAGATCCTGAACAACGCCGCAAATCGAAGTATCCTGATCCATGATGTCTTCTCGCAGTTGGACAATGAGATATTGGAGTACTCGTTTCTATATCAGACCATAGACAAGTACCGACCGACCATCATTATCGACTGCGTGAATTCCGCGACGGCTCTGGCTTATCAAGACATTTACTCCGCCTTCGTCAAGGTCAATAAGGAGCTGACGGAAGCCAAGAAGACCAGCATCGCCACCGAAACCATGGTGTCCGAAACCGAGAAGTTGGTCGCAACAAGTTATACCCCGCAGTTGATCCGCCACGTGCAAATTCTATACGAAGCCATGCGTCGGGCGAAAACCAGGTCATACGTAAAAATCGGGACCAGCGGGACCGGAGGCATGGGACTTAATATCCCCTACACTCATTCCGAAGAACGCCCGTCCAGAGTCCTTTTGTCCAAATCCGCCATTGCCGGCGCCCATTCCATGCTGTTGTTCCTGATGGGTCGGACTCCGGACGCTCCCTTCACGAAAGAGATTAAACCGGCAGCCGCTATCGCCTGGAAGAAAATCGCCTACGGCGACATCAGTAAAGGTGGCAAAGCTATCCAGTTGTACGATTGCCCTCCGGATAGGGCAGAAAAGCTCTCTGATACTCTGAATCGTGAATCGTCCGGTTATTGCGAGCCCCTGGGGGAAACCTTGAAGTCCGTGTACGTGGACACCGGCGAGAACGGCATCTTCTCCCTGGGCGAATTCTACACCATTTCAGCCCTTGGACAAATGGAATACGTGACCCCGGAAGAAATTGCCCAATGTGCCGTATGGGAAATCAAAGGCGGCAACACCGGTACTGACATCATCAGCTCCCTCGACAACGCCATCATGGGTCCAACGTATCGAGCCGGGTATCTGCGCGAATCAGTCCTCCGGAAGATGAAAGCTCTGGAGCAAGAACACGGCGTTGAGAGCGTGGCATTCGAATTGTTGGGACCTCCCCGGCTGTCGAAACTGCTGCACGAAGCAAATCTCCTCCGAAAGACCTTTGGGTCGATGGACAAGGTGCTTGCGACGAATCCTCAGAAGCTGAGCGAGGCGGTCGAATCTTTGGTTGCCAAAGAGCAATCGGTACGGGCGAGAATCATCTCCATCGGTATTCCGATTCTGCTGAAAGACGGCAGGACCTTGTTGCGAGGTCCCAACATCAAGATCCCCCCGTACCGAGGATCGAACGAATTCAAGATCACCGACAAAGCCATTGAAGATTGGACATCGAACGGGTGGGTGGATCTCAGACCATCGAATATGATCCGTTGGCAGGACCGATTCAAAGCCATCAAGAAGGAAATCGACTCCATCCCACCCGACGACACGTCGTCCCGATATCACCGGGATAAGACCTACTGGCTGGAAGATGAAGAAATCCACATCGGTAAAGTGGTGAGCTGGATCTTCATCATCGAAGAACAGGGGTTGCGAATCAAGAGCTGATTAATCGAAGCGCTGTCGTTGCGACCGTGGCGAAGCGATCTTCTTATGCCCGCGAGGAATATAGAACGTGCTGTCAGGTGTCCCCACCTGACAGGCGAGACAAACCTGAACAGATATGTCGGGGAACAAACCCCAGTCCAGTCCGAACCGTCGCATCATCATCGCCATCGACGGAACGTCCGCGTCCGGAAAGAGCACGACGGCTCGAGGCGTCGCACAAAAGCTTGGATACAGGTACATTGATACCGGCGCGATGTACCGGGCGATTACGGTGAAAGTCCTGGCACGTGGCATTGATCCAAACGATTCCGCAGCGGTCGCCGAACTGGTGAAACACACCACGGTGCAACAGCGGGAAGAGAATGGGCGATTCCGGTACTTCTTGGATGGCTTGGACGTAACCAATCGAATCCGCACTCCGGAAGTGGATCAGGCGATCGGTCCCGTATGTGAAGTGCCCGAAGTCAGGGCGCGGATGATGACCTTGCAGCGTCGATTGGGACGGAGCAGAGGCGTGGTGCTGGAAGGGCGGGACATCGGCACGGTCGTATTTCCCGATGCCGAGTTGAAGGTATTCCTGATTGCCGACCTTAAGGAACGCGCCCGACGAAGAATGCAGCAGATTGCCGAAAGCAGGACCAGCATTCCTCCGACTCCTTTCAGCCAAACGGCGGAGAATGAAAGAGAGCGTATCGCCCCCAGCATCGAATTCTTTGAAGAGTCCTTGAAATCAAGAGATGTTCGAGACAGCCAGAGACAACTTTCCCCATTGACGAAGGCAGACGACGCCCGAGAGCTGGATACTACCTGTCTGACTATCGAGGAGCAGATCGACATCATTGTTGGTTGGGCACGCGCCATCATTGACCGGAAGATTGACCTGAAGAATGAAGCCCCGTAAGCACTGGAGCTATCGAATCCCGCAATTCTTGATGCTGTGGGGCTTTCGAATCGTCTTTGGATTACGTATCAAGGGGAGTGATCGCGTTCCCAGGGAAGGTCGTATTCTCCTGGCGCCCAATCACCGGTCGTACCTGGATCCGCCTCTGGCGGGGGTCGGACTCAAGCGTCAAGTACATTTTCTGGCGAAAATCGAGCTGTTCAAGAATCCAATCTTGGCTGCCATCTTTCGGGCATGGAACGGCTTCCCGGTTCGCAGGACGGGTGTTGACAAAGAAGCTATTCGGACGATCGGGAGTCTGCTGAATCGGGGAGAAGGCGTGGTGATCTTCCCGGAAGGAGGGCGTTGCCGGTTCGGGGACTTCTTGCCCGCTCAGAAAGGGATCGCCCTGGTCGCAGTGAAGTACCAGACCGATATCATCCCGGCATATATCCACGGCAGCTTCCCATGGAAAAAATCCCTGATCCGTCGTGGCTTGATGTCCGTCACCTATGGCAGCCCTATCAGTTGGAAAGAAGCGACTCGTCACGGAGAATCCCGCGAGCAATTGCGGTGGATCATCGAGCATATTGAATCCCAGTGGCGCGCGATGGCTGCTTCATTTGCCCGCTGATCTCGGCAGCAACAAGGAACCGCGAACCGTGTCATCCGTTAAAGAGTAAGACTGAGACTTATATCCGAAATCCTGACTCGCTGAAGATTGTATCATAGTACTTCCAGCCGTATCGCACTAATGATTGCTAATAATATCATGACGATAGAAATCGACGAGAAAGCCGGATTCTGCGGCGGTGTCCGTCGGGCAATATCTCTGGTAGAAAAAGCATTGAAGGCGGGCGAGGAGATCTATACCCGCGGTGAATTGCTCCATAACCGTCAGGAGATGGAGCGACTCCGAGCCATGGGGCTCTGCGTCACCGACAGCCTGGAAGATGTGAAGAACAAGCGACTCTTCATCAGAACCCACGGCGAGGGCAAGCACGTGCTGGCTGAGGCGGAAAGGTTGGGCGTGGAAATCGTTGACGCGACCTGCCCTAAGGTCCGGGCATCCCAGGAAATCATCGACAAGGCTCACCAGAACGGTTTCCAGATTGTGATCGTCGGGAAAGAACATCACCCGGAAGTTACTGCATTGATGGGCTTTTGTGAGGGTCAGGGGATCGTCGTGTATCACGAAAAAGATCTGGCAAAAGTGGAACCCGATAAGAAGACCATATTGATCGCTCAGACCACCGTGCCTCCCGAAATCTTCCGGCGGCTTCGAGAAAAGTTGATATCCCTGGTCTCCAATTTGACCATCCACGATACTATGTGCAGCTTTGTCACCAACCGGGAACGCGAACTCGAAGAATTCGCCCGACGCTACGATGTGGTGATTTTCGTGGGCGGAAAACACAGTTCCAACAGCCGAATGCTCTACACGGTATGTCGGAGGATTAACGAACGATCCCATTTCGTGGAAAGCGAAGCCGAATTGGATCCCTATTGGTTCGAACACGCCGAGTCGGTGGGCATCACCGGCAGCGCTTCCACGCCGTTATGGCAGATCGAAAACATTAAGAGTGCGCTCAATGCACTGTTATCTTAGCATCATCGTTAACCACTAACCCCCATCTGGGGCACGACAAGTCGTTCGGAGGAAACCACAACATGACACCTGAAGAAAAACTTAACAAACCCCTGCCGGAATCACAGAATCCCGACTCATCGGACGAGTCCAAGAACCTCAAGGAAGGAGGAGACTCGCTCAGGAGCCCTGATGACCCTGCGACTTCCAAGTCTCAAGAGGTGAAATCTCCTGGCAGTGCGATGACGCCGGAAACTGGTCCCGAAACCCCTGAGGTTACAGCTCAGCCTGATCATAGCACCAAGGAAACTGCAGTCGAGGCTTCGAAATCCCAAACGGAATCCAGAGATCAGTTGCTCAAGGTCCGAGTAAGTCCTGAAGGTGACAAATTAGTTGACCGAGCCGACTTGCCGCCCGATTCGGAATACGATCCCGATGAGCACGAGAAGCTCTCCGCTCTATACGAGAAAACTTTGACGGAAATCAAAGAGGGGCAGATCGTCACTGGTCGCATCGTCGCGATCTCAGATAAGGATATCGCGGTGGACATCGGATTCAAGTCCGAAGGCACCGTGCCCATCGAAGAATTCTCGGACCCTGCGGAACTGAAAATCGGTCACGAAATCGAAGTGTATCTGGACAGAGTGGAGAATCAGGAAGGTCAATTGATCCTGTCCAAGAAAAAAGCCGAATTCATGAAAGTCTGGGCACGCATTAAACAGGTATATGAGAACAACGAGACCATTGAAGGCAAGATCATCCGTCGCATCAAGGGCGGCATGGTGGTGGACTTGATGAGCGTGGACGCGTTTCTACCCGGATCCCAAATCGACGTACATCCCGTCAGGGATTTTGACGCTCTGGTCAGCAAGATGATGGACTTTCGAATCGTCAAAATCAACGATACCCGTAAGAACGTGGTCCTATCACACAAGATTCTTGTGGAGGAAAGCCTTGCGGAAATCCGCGAGAAGATCCTGGGTGAAATGAAGGTCGGGAATGTCTTGGATGGCGTCGTCAAGAACATCACGGATTTCGGCGTCTTCGTGGACCTGGGTGGTGTCGATGGACTCTTGCATATCACCGACTTGTCCTGGGGTCGTGTCACACATCCGTCGGAAATCGTGAACTTGGATCAGAAAATACGGGTCAAAGTCCTGGACTACGACCAAGAACGGCAACGGATATCTCTGGGACTCAAGCAACTGACGCCCCATCCGTGGGAAGGTGTCGGAGAACGATACCCGGCTGGTTCCAGAGTCACTGGAAAAGTTGTCTCCATCGCCCGGTACGGAGCCTTTGTGGAATTGGAGAAAGGTGTCGAGGGTCTGGTGCACATATCCGAAATGAGCTGGACCCAGAATATCAAACATCCTTCCATGATGGTCAGTGTTGGCAACGAAGTCGATGTCGTCGTCCTGGGCGTCGACGTTGAAAACCGCAAGATCTCGCTTGGCATGAAGCAGATCGAACCCGACCCGTGGGAGAACCTGGAAGCCAAGTACCGTGTTGGAACGATACATAAAGGTATCGTCCGCGACCTGGTCCCCTTCGGCGCCTTTGTGGAACTTGAGGAAGGCATCGAGGGTCTGGTGCATATCTCTGACCTATCCTGGACGCGGAAAGTGCGCCATCCTGGTGAAATCGTGAAAAAGGGGGAGGAGATTGACGTCCAGGTGCTGGGATTCGACCGCAATGAACGTCGGATATCACTTGGATACAAACAGACCCAGGAAAATCCCTGGGACCGCCTTGAGCAAGAGCTCACCATTCGAACCCAGGTGAAGGCTAAGGTCGTTCGAATCCTGGAAAAAGGCGTGGTAGCGATGTTGCCACAGGACGTGGAAGGCTTCGTGCCCAACTCGCACCTCCGCCGCTACGAGAAAGGCGCGGAGAAACGCACCATCAACGTCAATGACGAATTGGATCTGGTGGTGATCGAATTCGACAAGGAAGCCAAGAAGATCATCCTCTCCGCTTATGAAGCGGAAAAGACCGTCGAAGATCAAGAATATCAGGAATATCTGAAGCAGCAGGCAGAGGCGCCTCAAGCCGCCGAAGTGCCTGTCACCGAGGCAACACCCGAGATAGCGCCGCCGACCGAGGAGGCGAAAGCAGAAGAGGTTCCTCCGGAGCTTGCCGCTGAAATGCCCGTCGAGCCCGAGCCCGAAAAAGTGGTGGAAGAAGCACCTCCACCAGAGGCTGCCGCGGCTGAACCCCCAGAGAAAGAGCCTGCGGCAAAGGTAGAAGAGGAACCCTCTGCGGCAGAACCGAAGAAAAAAGCCGCTCCTCGAAAAACAGCCAAGGCGAAAAAAGAGGAATCCGAGAAGCCGAAAAAGGTGAAGGCTAAGAAAGAGACCGCCAAGAAGAAACCTGCCAAGCGAACCCCCAAGAAGACTGAATCGAAGGAAGGCGAGGCTGCGGCGGCGAGTGCGAGCGACGAGCCCTCTGAAGACAAGCCCAACTAAAGGTGGTGCGAGCGTCCCGCTCATAAATGTGCAAGCGGCACGGGCATTCTGCCCGTGAATTTCGCAGACGGATTCGGTGGCTCGCGATAAGCCAGGGTTGCGACAACCGCTATTAATGAATGACCCGAACTTGATGGGGGGAATCAGACGAGACGTCGTCGAAAATTCCGACGCGGGCAATCAAGAATCTGTGTGCTTTCTCACCCTGGGGTGCAAACTGAACCAATGTGAAAGCGCGGAACTCAGGCAGCGCTTTGAGGAACATGGGTATCGGCTGGTGGAAGATTCTTCCCTTGCCGATACTGTTTTTATAAGCACCTGTGGAGTGACAGCCCGAGCCGAGCAAAAGAGCCGTCAGGCGATAGGTCATATATTGGCTGCCAATCCGCGGGCACGAGTGGTGGTTGCCGGATGCGCCGTCCAGCGCGCCCCGGAGTCCTTTGCGCGGATTCCCGGAGTGGCGATGGCGTTGGGATCCCAGGAGCGAATGAATCCCTTCCCCTTTCTGGGTAACCAGATTCGTCAGGCAGCCGCGGATATAGATCCCAATCAAATTTCGACCGCCGGCGGAGCCCCCCATGGACGTACCCGTGCCCTGCTGAAGATTCAGGACGGATGCTCAGTGAATTGCACCTACTGTGTCGTCCCTCAGTGCCGTGGTCCCAGCCGTTCCGTCCCACCCCGTGAGGTACTGAATGCCGCGCAATGTCTTGTCGCGAAAGGCTTCCGTGAAATCGTCCTGTCCGGCGTCCATATTGGCGACTATGGCAAGGGTCTCCAAGACTGGAATCTGTGCAGGCTTGTCGATGAATTGATGTCGCTGCCCGGAGATTTCCGCATTCGCCTGAGTTCACTGGAACCGTGGACAGTGACACCAAGTCTGCTGGAGCGCATCACCCAGGGCGACCGAGTCTGCCCCCACCTGCACATCCCGCTGCAGAGCGGCAGCTCCGGCGTCCTGAAACGGATGAGGCGCCCTTATGACCGCTCGAATCTGGAAACAATCCTGGATTCCGTCACCGCGATCCCTGGTATTGGCTTGGGCGCCGACGTGATCGCCGGATTTCCTGGGGAAACCATTGACGACTTCCGGCAGACCCTGGATGTGATAGAAAAATATCCCTTCAGTTATCTCCATATCTTTCCGTTCTCACCTCGTCCTGGGACGCTGGCACATGACTTCCCTGACCGGTTGAGCGCCGCAGAAATCACTTATCGAGCCAAAATCCTCAGGGAAGTCGGTGCAAAGAAGAAGTCGCAGTTCCTATCCTCTCTGATTGGCAGCGTACAAACTGTCCTATTTGAGCACAAATACGAAAACGGCTATCGTTACGGTACTTCGGCAAATTACGTCAAAGTAGGAGCCAAGAGCACGAGAATTAAATCGGGCGACGTCGTTCGCATCAAAATCACGAAATCTTCCAACAATTCGGTCACCGGCATATCAACCTTCAAAAGGGGAAATCATGGTTAACAGAGAGCGCTTGGTCAACGAATTCCTGAGTCTGGTCAGGATCGAAAGCCTTTCCAAACAGGAAGGCAAAGTCGCACAGTATCTGTCGAAAGTATTGGATTCGATGAAGATCGAACATCATGTCGACAATGCAGGAGAGAAAATCGGCGGCGAAACTGGGAACGTGATCGCCAGTGTTCCGGCAACCGATCGCAAATGTCCCGTGCTGCTGTTTTCTTCTCACATGGACACGGTCGGACCGGTCAAAGGTATCAAACCAATCCTCGACGGCGATACCATCCGTTCCGATGGCAATACTATTCTGGGCTCCGACGACAAGTCGGGAATTGCAGCTATCCTGGAATGCCTGAAGGTCCTTGTGGAAAACAAGATACGCCATGGGCAAATAGAGATCGTGTTCGATGTGGCGGAAGAAATCGGACTTCTGGGCGCCAAGCACCTGGACTTCTCGAAGTTGACAGCAAAGATGGCGTATGTGCTGGACGATTCCGACCTGAACAAAGTCACCAATCGAGCTCCTACCGCAAACCGGATGGTGTACGAAATCCGCGGGATCGAAAAACATGCCGGAATGGAACCGGAAAAGGGGATCAGCGCCATCGAAGTCGCATGTCACGCCATCGCCGCCATGAAACTGGGACGGCTGGATCACGAGACCACCGCAAACATCGGCACCATCGAAGGCGGCACTGCCACCAATATCGTCGCCAATTATGTCAAAATCACCGCCGAAGCCCGCAGCCACTCCGAAGCAAAATTGAAAGCCCAGACCGAATATATGAAACAAGCCTTCCTCGACCAGATCGGAAAATTCGCGAAGGTCGTCGATGGACAGAAAATATCGCCGACATTCCTGGAAGATCGGCATCTAGATTTCTCGATCATGAACGTCCCGGAATCGTCCCCCACTTTCCAACTGGCAAAACTTGCCGGCAAACGGATCGGTATTGATCTCACAGCCAAAACCGCAGGAGGCGGTACCGACGGCAATATCTATAATCTCCACGGAATCGAAACCGTAGTGGTTGGTACCGGCATGACTAACGTCCACACCGTCAAAGAATGCATCAAAATCCAGGACATGGTTGACTGCACTCGGCTGCTTCTTGCCATCATTGAGGAAAGCGTTGCTTTCGGATCTAAATAGATATTCGGGATTTTCCGGGAGTCACCAATGAACTGCGAGCATTACCTGGAGAACTTGAGCCGCTGTAATTGCACGTATGATCCTTGCGAAAGAAAAGGTCATTGCTGCCAGTGCATTCTCTACCATCGAAAGCTGAACCAAATTCCAGCTTGCTTCTTCTCGGCGGAAGTCGAGAGAACCTACGATCGGTCGATTTCAACCTTTGTCCGCTTCCGTGGTAAATGAGAAATAAGCTTCGTGTCCACGAATGGGAGGGATTGGATGGGTCGCGAAAAGGCAAAAAAGATTTGATTTTGCTGCTGAAATTGTATATATTACATGATAGCCAAAAATCACCGTGATCCCGCGGCTGGTCGAACAAGTCAGACGGTATCTTGATGGCTAATGAGGCGATGATGGCAGGTCGGATAAAAGGCGAAGCGCTCACGTTCGATGACGTGCTATTAGTTCCGGCATTGTCCACAGTCTTACCCGCAGAAGTGGATCTTTCCACCCACTTGACCCGGCGGCTCATGCTGAATATCCCGCTGGTCAGTGCGGCGATGGACACGGTCACCGAATGGGAGCTTGCCGTTGCGTTGGCACGAGAAGGCGGCATCGGCTTCATCCACAAGAATCTGACCATCCCGGAGCAGGCTGCTGAGGTCGCTAAGGTCAAGCGGTCCGAAAGCGCCGTGATCCAGCAGCCCATTACCATGCCTCCCGATCGGACGGTCAAAGAAGCCAAGGAATTGATGCACACCAACGGCATCACGGGCATCCCGGTCGTCGAGAACAATAAACCGGTCGGAATCCTGACTCACCGTGACCTCCGTTTTGAAACCAACGACAGCCAACTGATCTCGGAAGTCATGACTCCAAGGGATCGGTTGGTAACCGCTCCGGAAGGCATTACGCTGGATGAAGCACAGAAAATCCTACATCGCCACCGCATCGAAAAGTTGCTGTTGGTGGATTCCAAAGGATATTTGACGGGACTGATCACCGCCAAAGATATCCAGAAGCGGATGTTGTTCCCGAACGCTTGCAAAGATGAGAAAGGCAGACTGCGAGTCGGTGCCGCGGTTGGAGTCCGCAAAGATGCCTTGGATCGGGTGGCTGCATTGAACGATGCAGAAGTCGATGTGATTGTTGTCGATTCCGCCCACGGGCACTCCCAGGGAGTCTTGAACACGGTGAAGAATATCCGAAGACACTCCCCCGATCTGAATATTGTGGCTGGGAATGTGGTGACTAAGGAAGGCGCCATCGCGCTGGCGAAAGCCGGCGCGGATGCCGTGAAGGTAGGAGTCGGACCCGGCGCCATCTGCACGACGCGGGTCGTCACCGGCGTAGGGGTTCCTCAGATCACGGCAATCATGGAAGTGGCGGAGACATTGAAAGACACCGACATTCCCGTCATCGCCGACGGAGGGATCCGTTATTCCGGCGACATGGCGAAAGCCCTGGCGGCAGGCGCCCACTGCGTCATGGTCGGATCACTGCTGGCGGGTACCGAAGAAAGCCCTGGCGACACGATTCTCCTTGAGGGTCGCAGCTATAAAGTCTTCCGGGGGATGGGCTCCATAGGCGCTATGAAAGGCGGCAAAGGGGACCGCTATTTCCAGGAAGGGGTGTCTGAAGTCGAAAAATTAGTGCCGGAAGGGATCGAAGGACGCGTGCCGTACAAAGGCAAATTATCCGGCGTGGTGTACCAATTCACAGGTGGTCTGCGCTCCGCGATGGGTTATTGCGGAGCTGCCAATATTGATGACCTGCGGAAGAAAACCACGTTCGTGCGCACCACCCATGCCGGAAATCTGGAGAGCCATCCCCACGACGTCTTGATTACCCAGGAAGCGCCTAATTACGAAAAGCCATGGTGGGGACACTTGTAAAAACCGGCGTGTCATACCCGAAACGCAAAAAAAGAGCCGATGTTGATTACCGGACAGGAGGGAGGGTATTGCCCGATAATACACCGGCTCGGCGGGGATATGAAAAAGCCTATGCTTGCAATGAACGTACGTGACGTGAAAGCTTCGCCTTATGATTCGCTGCCAGATTACGGTGGATGATCCCCTTGCTCGCAAGCCTATCCAACAGCGAAACGGCTGCTTTCAATTCCTGCTGCGCCTCCTGAATATTCGTGAGGGACAGAACTTTCTTCTCCAGTCGTCTTGCCCGGGACTTGTATGCTCGATTCCGTGCCCGAGCCTTCTCGTTCGTCTTTAACCGCTTCTTAGCTGACTTATGTTGAGGCATCACGCGTTCTTTCGTTGAATTTCCAAGTGCTAAATATATATAAAAAAAGCCCCATTGTCAATAAAAAAATGAGCGATTTGCAGACTTGCGTCCCCGATGGACCTGACAGACGCGAAGTGGTCGATGGCGTATGGTTCCGGCAGGGCTGTGAAGCCAACACAAGGCATAGATTCTGATGGAAAATCGGAAAATACAAATCGTTACCGTTCTATCCGTGGCGGTCATTCTTATCGCACTCGGCGGATGGGGCTGTGCCTACTTCAACGCGTTCTACAATGCACGAAAGCAGTTCCGCGAAGCCGAGAGGGAAAACCGCGAGGTGATCGAAAGTCAATCCGGTCGCCCTCAGACCCAGAAGTACAATAACGCCATCGATTCCGCCGCCAAGCTGCTCCAGAATTATCCTGACAGCAAATGGGCGGACGACGCTCTGTTGCTGATGGGCAAATGCTACTATCGCATCCAGCAATACGGTAAGGCAGAGCGCAAGTTCGAAGAGCTCTTTGCCAACCATCCCAACAGCCCTTTGGTCCCGGAAGGCAAGTATTGGTGGGCATTAACCTTGAAAGAGACCGGTAAGTCCGATGAAGCCATTACCCAATTGAGAGCTCTTCTCGGCACTGAAATTGACCGCGACTTGATGACGAAGGTGCGATTTTCCTTGGCTGACCTGCTGTTCGAAGAGGAATACTATGACAAGGCACGAGTCGAGTACGAGAAAATAGTGGAGAAGGCGAAAGAAAACGAAGATCGCGCCAATGCCCAATTCCGAGTGGCGGAATGCTTCGCCGAGGAGGATAAGGATTCCCTTGCGGCTCAAGCGTTCCTTGCTGTACTGCAATTCCATCCGAAAAGAAGTATGGAGTTCGAAGCGCAATTCAGCTACGCCACCGCTCAGAAGGAGCTGGAGCACTACGATGAGGTGAGAGGGATTTTCGAAAAACTGCTCTCAAAAGAAGTGTACTTTGAATATTTCCCAAGAGTCGAAGTAGAATTGGCGGATTTGCTCTACCGCACCGGTCAGGTCGATGAAGCTAAGACCAAATACGAGCGTCTGATCGAAGTCAATCCCAGAACCGAGATTTCCGCTCGAGCCTGTTACGAACTCGGTATGATTGCGTTAAACCGCGACCGGGACCTGACCAAAGCGGGGGAATACTTCAACAAGGTACGTGGCGAGTCTTCCACATCACGGTACGTTCCCCTGGCTCAACATGAAATCTCCGCATTGGAGAATTATAAGAGTATCACCAACGCTCGAGAGCAGGTCGCAACCCAGATCGTCGCGCTTGAGGAAGCTCTGAATGCTCTCAGGACAGGGGCGGAAAATGTTGACAGCACCCAGGAAACCACCCCCAATCCGAATGCGGATTCGATCCAGATCAAGGACAGGATCAAGAATCTCTACTTTGACCTCGATGCCCACGACTATCGCTTAGCGGAATATTATCGTTTTGACCTGAATGATATCGACTCCACGATCGCCCTCTTGCGGTTCCTTGTTAGACCCGGGGTGTCGGACACCGTTCGCGCTAAATCCTTGATCTCAATGGGCGAGATCTACCGGGACTCCTTGAATAATCCGGCTGTCAGCGACTCGTTCTATCAAGTGCTGGTCGCCGATTACGCTGGCACCGACTTCGAGAAAATCGGACGGCAAGCACTCGGTCTGCCCCAATCATATACGCATCTGGATTCCGCACAGGTGGAGTATGATCTCGCCGATTCCCTGTTATGGGTGGTCGGCGACACCTTACGCGCGTTGGATCTGTTCAAGCAGTTGGCAAAAGGGGATACTGCCCTCTCCGCGACTATGTATGCTCAGTACACCGTCGGCTGGATCTATGAAAACATCTACGACAACAAGGACAGCGCACGGGTCGCCTATCAACATCTGACCGAACGCTTTGCGTCTTCCAATCTGGCGCAAGAGGTGAAAAGGCGGATTGAAGCCGTAGTAGTAGAGCCCACGGCAGAAGGAGCCGGAACTTCCGCGACTGATTCGACGAAAATCGCAAAGGAATTGCTGCTCCCAGAACAGAGATTTCCCGAAACCACAGGCGCCACCGGAGAATTGGAACCGGTGCGACGAGTGTTGAAGCGATAATTGACAATGTCTCCTGAGCTCGAAAAGGGCGAAATAACCTATCGAGAGCAGATCCGGGACGATCTGGTCTTCCTACGTTGTCTTGCCCCCCGGTTTTCTGGAAATGCCCTGCCCGGTCAATTCGTGCATGTCCGCGCCGGGTCCGGAAATCTGCCGATCCTCAGACGCCCGTATAGTTTGTTCGACGCCGATGGCGATTCCGTCGACCTTCTGGTCGCCATCGTAGGAAGAGGATCCGCCATTATCGCCGAATCTCAGGTGGGCGAGAAGTTAGACCTGATGGGACCTTTGGGCAATGGATTCCCACCTCATCCGCCAGAAACTCCTGTGGTGATGATTGCCGGGGGCGTTGGAGTGGCGCCGATGCATTTCCTGTGGCGTCGATGGCAGCCGCTGGGGTTCCAAAACAAATTCCTCTTGGGTGCCTCTACCAAAGCAGCCATTCCGTTGCCAAAGAAGTCACCCCTGCGGGAAATCGCAGCGATCTCGACCGATGACGGGACTCTGGGCTATCATGGCACGGTAATCGAGTTGTTGCTGAACAGGATCGAGAATGGCGCTGTGGGCGAAGACAAAGATTCCTTGATATACGCCTGCGGACCTGTGCCCATGATTCGAGCCTTGGTGCCGTTATTGATTCAACACAATCTGCACGGATTAATCTCCGTCGAGCAAACGATGGGATGCGGGATTGGTGCTTGCCAAGGCTGTGCAGTCGCAAGGTCTAATGACAAACCGTCACCATATCTTTTGACCTGCCTGGACGGTCCGGTATTCCGCTTCGAAGATCTTGACTTGGCACAACTTCCAGAGCATAGCCATGAGTTGTAACCCATGAGCGATGTGGTTGACTTGAAAGCGCAATTCGGAACCCTCGAATTCAAGAATCCGCTGCTCACGGCATCGGGCACTTACGGATATGCTCGAGAATACCACCACATGGTCAACCTGGACCATTGGGGCGCATTGGTCACCAAATCGGTCACTCTACATCAACGAGATGGGAATCCGCCGCCTCGACTGGTTGAAACCGAATATGGATTACTGAACTCTGTTGGATTGGCAAACGTCGGCGTGCACCGCTTCATCGAAGAGAAATTGCCTTTCCTCAGAACTGTCGACACCACCATCATCGTCAATGTCGCCGGATTCAACGTCGCAGAGTTTGTGGAGGTCGTCAGCCTCCTTGATAGAGAAGACGGGATCGATGCCTACGAAATCAATGTATCCTGTCCCAACGTGGACGATGGCTGCATTATCGGCACCGACTCCACCATAGTACACGAACTGATTTCCGCCTTGAGGAGGATCACCGACCGACCATTGATCCTGAAGATGACTCCCAACGTCACCGATATCGGCGTCATCGCGAAGGCGGCAGAGCGCGCCGGCGTCAACGGCTTCAGTGTCATCAACACCATCTACGGCATGGCAGTGAATCTGGAAAGCAAGAAGCCGATGCTAAAACGAGTCATTGGCGGTTATTCTGGACCGGCGATCAAACCCATTGCCCTGGCGAAGCTATGGGAAGTCCGCCAGGCATCAACCTTGCCCATCATCGGTATCGGCGGAATCACCAACGCTCACGACGTGCTCGAATTCCTTGTCGTCGGAGCTTCCGCCGTCCAAATCGGCACCGCCTCATTGCGCGATCCTAATATTGTTGACGCCATTCTTCAAGAATTGATAAGCTACGCCAGCTCGCGCAATATCGCGCGGCTGGCGGATTTAATCGGAACATTGGAAGTTTCCGAGAATATATCGTTTTGAAATTACCCTGGAAACAATTCGCATTCAGCCTGGCTATCGGCGCCGTCGTTATTAACTTAGTAGGCTGTACTGCCAGCCCCAAATTCCGCCGGGATGAGGCAGGCAGACCCCCTGCACGACAAGCTCCATCCGGCGAACCATATCAAATCGGATTCGCATCCTATTATGGGTCGGAATTCCACGGTCGTCGTACTTCGTCCGGCGAAGTCTACGATATGAACGCTTTGACCGCCGCCCATAATACATTACCTCTCGGTACTATCATTAAGGTGACGAACTTGAGTAACCATAGGTCGGTGCTGGTCAAAGTCAACGACCGGGGACCGTTCAAGCCCGGTCGCATTCTCGATCTGTCATTCGGGGCGGCTCGACAACTCGGGATGGTTCGAAACGGGACAGCTCGCGTGCGCATCGAAATATTGGAACTTGGTGAGGATGATGGGCGGTGATCATTCGCTGGCGAAGCGCATGACAGTTGCGATCTGGGGGATTCCGCTGCTGGTCGTTTGCACATTGGTCGGCGGGCTGCTCTTCCTGGCGCTCATATTGACTGCCCATTGGCTCATCGTTCGGGAATTCTGTCGCCTTGCTCAGAAGAAAGGTTTCCCCGCCAACCCGGCAATTCCTACGGCATTCGGATCTCTGCTGATTATCGCACTCTACTTTGAGTTCTGGTGGGCTATTCCGTTTTTGGCTGCGTTGCTACTTCTGACCGAGGTCGTTCGAAAAGATAATCAACCCTTCCACCGGCTGGGTCTGTATGCCCTGAGTTGGCTGTACATTTCCTTATTCTTGAGCTGCATGGTTTTGATCCGTCAACATGGCGGTCCCCGGCACCTGGACGGTGCGGTCTGGATCCTGCTGATGTTGACCACGACCTGGATCTGCGATACCGCCGCCTACTGGGGCGGCTCGAAATGGGGCAAATCGCGGCTGCACAGCAAAGCCAGCCCGAACAAGACGGTGGCAGGCTTCGTCTTCGGCGCAGTTGCAGGGCTGATTTGGGCGGCGGCATGGACGCAACTGCCCGGAATTCGGTATACGGTTATTGATGGGATTGCCTTGGGTATCATCGTGGGCTTCGTCGGTCAAGCTGGTGACCTGGTCGAATCCATGTACAAGCGCGCCGCTGATGTTAAAGACTCTTCCGACTTTTTGAAAGGTCACGGCGGAGTTCTGGATCGATTCGACAGCCTCCTGTTTGCTTCGCCGGTATTATTGGCATATATTATCCTCTCTGGGGCTTGGGTGTAACCGGACAGCAACCTGATCAACGTTTCGGCATCTACATGAGATCAACATGAGCAACCTGCTGGAAGTCAAGAATCTGCAAACATATTTCTACATGGACGACGGCGTATCGAAAGCCGTGGATGATGTTAGTTTTGAGGTGGAAGAAGGTCATACTCTGGGTATCGTCGGCGAATCCGGCTGCGGGAAAAGCGTGTCGTGCTTGTCCGTAATGCGCTTGATTCAGACGCCTCCCGGCAAGATTGTAGGCGGTGAAGTCCTGTTCAAAGGCGAAAATCTGCTGCAATTGGAAGAAAGCAAGATGCGGCACATTCGTGGCAATGCGATCTCCATGATCTTTCAGGAACCCATGACCTCCCTGAACCCTGTCTTTACCTGCGGCGATCAGATCATGGAAGCCTCGATCCTCCATCAGCACCTGACCAAAGCTCAGGCAAGGGTGCGTGCCATCGAAATGCTGCATCAGGTGGGAATCCCCGCGCCCGAGCAGCGCGTGGACGAATATCCTCATCAGCTTTCCGGCGGTATGCGCCAGAGGGTTATGATCGCCATGGCGCTGTCCTGCAATCCTTCGCTTCTCTTTGCCGATGAGCCCACGACCGCCCTTGATGTGACCGTCCAGGCGCAAATTCTTGACCTCCTCAGGGAACTCCAGAAACAATTCAACATGGCAATCGTTGTGATTACCCATGACCTGGGAGTCGTTGCGGAAATGGCGGAGCGGGTGGTGGTGATGTACGCCGGTAAAGTCCAGGAAGACGCCGACGTCCGCACCATCTACAAGGATCCGTCCCACCCCTACACCAGGGGGCTCCAGAAAGCCATCCCCCGAGTGCATGAAAAAACGGGTCGCCTCTACGTCATCGAGGGCGTTGTACCTAATCCGCTGGAATTCCCGCCCGGATGCAAATTCCATCCTCGGTGTCCGGAAGTGATGGATAAATGCCGAATCCATGAACCTGAGTTGCTGCCCGTTGTGCCTGGACACAAAGTCCGGTGCTGGTTGTATCAATAGTTGATTGCACGCTATTTGTCTTCCCCCCTACGCAGTAGGGGGGAACATAAGGGGGGTTGGAAGTGCCGTCAGACGACTCGTCTGACGGCAATGCAAGAGTAGAGTATGGCGTCAAACGAGTCGTTTGACACCACATAATCAGCGAAAACATGGGATAATCCAACTAATGAACGCCAATGTCGGGTCCTCGTGCTGTCAGGTGTCCACACCTGACAGCCAAGTAACATCCAAAAACAAAGAACTAGCGGAATAATGAACGCCAAAGTCATCATCGCATCAGTTAGAGCCCCCTTCTTTACCGGAGTAATCGTCCCTGTCGCCTTAGGATCCATCTTAGCTTGGTATCACACCGGCAACTTCTTCTGGGGCTACTTCGCTCTGACCATGATCGGCGCTCTTGCCCTCCATGCCGGAGCGAACACTATCAACGACTATTTCGACCACCTGAGCGGCAACGACCCGGTCAATAGAGAATTCGTACGTCCCTTCACCGGCGGCAGTCGTCTGATCCAAAATCAAGTACTAACGTCGAGGAACATGCTGACCATCAGCCTGACCTGCTATGGTATCGCGATCGTCATCGGCTTATTCCTGGTTGGGACCAGAGGTTGGCCCATCCTGATCATGGGCGTCATCGGCGTCGCATCCGGCATCTTATATGTTGCTCCTAAGGTTAATCTGGCTGCCCACGGCGTCGGCGAAATTGCGGTCGCCCTGAATTTCGGCGTCCTGACCGTCCTGGGTTCCTATTACGTCCAGGCGCAGACTCTGTCCTGGGAAGCGCTGCTGGCATCGATTCCGGTCGCGCTGCTGATTACCGCGATCCTCTGGATCAACGAATTCCCCGACTTCAACGCCGATAGGGCGGTGCGCAAAACGCATTGGGTGGTCAGGCTGGGCAGGAAGAAAAGTGCGGTGGTCTTCACTATTATGATGGGGCTGGTGTATTGCTCCATCCTCCTTCTTGGGATCCTGTATCCGGGTCGATGGGTCTTGCTGGGGCTCTTGACGCTGCCACTATCCATCAAAGTAGTCGCCAACGCGCTGAAGCATTACGACCATGTTCCGCAATTGGTTCCTTCCAACGCCGGGACTGTCATGGCTCACATGCTGACTGGTGTTCTACTGTGCCTCGGGTATCTGCTGAATGTCTGGATTTAAGTCTCACGATAACACCGTCGCCGGCTTCACCCAGAAGGATGTCATCCGGATGTTCGACCGAATTTCGCCGGTGTACGACAGGATGAATCGCCTGATGAGCTTGGGCATGGACTTGAAATGGCGGCGCAGGGCAGTGGCTTCTTTGGATATTCCTCCGGGCTCCACAGTCTTGGATCTGGCATGTGGTACTGGTGACATGACCGCGATTGCTCTGAAGCTGCACCCCGGAATCACTGTGATTGGAGCGGATCCTTCTGCAGGCATGATAGCTGTGGGACGCCCTAAGTATTCCCGGAATGGTGTGGCATTGGTCAAGAGTTGGGCGGAGTATCTCCCGTTCTCGAACGACTCTTTTGATCGAGCCATGATGGCGTTCGGCATCCGGTCGTTTCCCGATCGGAAGATAGCCTTGAGGGAGTTGCACCGAGTGGTTGTTCCAGGCGGAAGACTCTCGATTCTGGAAATGACCTCACGCAAAAAATCGATCCAGGAAAGCCTGTTCGGTTGGTTTTTCCGTGGGTTGGTTCCGCTGATCGGCGCCGTGATTTCCAAAGATCGGCGTGCTTACCATTATTTGCCAGACTCGGTTGACGCCTTTCCCGAGCCCGAGGATTTCCTCGATGAGATCACTGAATCCGGCTGGAAATCCGTCCGTTGGACGCCGATGGCTGGCGGCGTCGTGTCGCTGTTCCTCGCGGAGAAATGATTACGAGAACTTCCGCCAAAGTATCGGATCTAAGAGATCCTGATCGTTCCAGGTTTCCAGCGCAGCCAGAGGGCACTGGCAGGCAGAGAAAGAGCCTATCGATTGCGAATAATTCCCACTGGGGCTTACGAAGCCTCCGTCTGGGCGACTATTTGATCGTTGTGCTCCTACTTCTGATCACTGTCGGTTGGATAGCATTCGGCGTCAGTCCATCTACAGTAGGTTCAGTCGCTGATGTGCAAGTGTCGGGAAAGCAAGTCGTTCAAATCAAACTCGATCACGAGGACTATTACACCATAAGTGGCGTCTTGGGTCCCGTGCTAATTGCGGTTGACGGATCGGGCGTTCGGATCCTGGATGCCAGATGCCCGGACAAGCTCTGTGTGAGAACAGGCGCCATCAATCGTGCCGGCGAATGGATTGCCTGCGTCCCGAATGGGCTTATCATCAGGATCGAAGGTGACACCGGTGTCGACGCCATTTCCCCTGGTGCCGCCATGCCCCGAGATGCAAGATGACCGAGGTGGTGTCAGGTGTCCTCACCTGACAATACGAATTTCCCCCCTACTGTTGTAGGGGGAACAAAAGGGGGGTCGTAGTCAGGATCCCTGCGACCCTGGCAATTGTGGTGGTGTCAGGTGTCCTCACCTGACACATACCCACTTCTCCCCTACATCGTAGGGGGATCAATGCTTGATAAGGTGGTGTCAGGCGTCCTCGCCTGACACGTGGTGCAAAATAGCTCAGCTAAGCCGGCATCCCTGCGATCCTGACGAACAAGACTCCAGATCCATGCCAACGGACAATCACAACAGTACCTTAGCCAGAAAAGTCACCCGCCTGGGCGTATTCGGCGCTCTTGCCATCGCAGTATCGATCCTTGAATCGCTGGTTCCCCAACCTCTGCCTTGGTCCCGGATCGGCTTCGCCAATATCGTGATCTTGGTTGCACTCTACTTGCAGGGTCCACTGGCAGCCATCGTGGTTGGAGCCCTGAAAGTATTCGGAGGAGGGTTGATCATGGGCTCCGGCTTTTCTCCCGCGTTCTGGCTGGCTTTTGCCGGCACTTGTGCTTCGCTTTTGGTGACGATCCCGCTCTGGTATCTTCCGCGTTTCTTCAGTCCGGTCGGACTGGCTCTGGCGGGTTCCGCCGCGTTCAATATCGCCCAACTATTCGTCGCTGGTCTCATCTTGGTCGGCATGCACAGCCTGCTAAGATTAGTACCCTTCATGCTTCTCGCTTCCATAATCACCGGCGGAATCATCGGCTGGGTCACCGGCTGGCTGTTGGCACGGCTCAGTCATAATCGTGTCCGACTAAGTTGAAAAGTGAGATATGCCAATCTACGAATTCACATGCGACCATTGTGAGGAAAAATTCGAGGAGCTTGTGCCTTTTGGTTCCAACGGTAACGGGTTATCCTGCCCTTCTTGCAAGAGTTTCGACATCCGCAAGATGATGTCGGCGTTCGGAATTTCCGGCAGCGCCTTGACCAAACGGTCGTCAGGTTCTTCGTGTTCTACCTGCGCCTCCTCCAACTGTAGCCACTGCCATTGACTCTTTGATGAATGCTGAATCCATCCAATCCAATCCGGGACAGAGCGCTTAAGACGATCTTGCGTCGCCCTGCCGTATTCGCCCTGTTATTCCTGGTTGCCGGGATCTTGACTCATAGCTGGTTTCCCGGCTTTTTCTTGCCCATCTTGGCTTTGATGGCTGCGCTTGCGGCTTTGGGGTGTCATTTCCTGCCCATCCGTCCAGATCTGCGATGGTTTCCCATCGCATTATTGCTCCTGTTGATAGGAGCCTGGCGAGCCAATCAGGACACTTCTCTACAGGAAAATTCGCTGGATGCGCGGGTCCAGAATCAATCCCTGCCGATTACTGTCCGCGGCACCGTCTCCCGTGATCCCACAGACTCCCCCCGGGGCACCTCCGTGTTGCTCGAACAAGCCGAGGTTGAGATCGACCAGACTGATGTACCCCTCCCTGGATTGCTCTCCCTGAGACTCGATAACCCGACCCCGTCTCCAAAATATGGCGACCGTATCCAGATCTGGGGTTATCTTGCTCTCCCCGAGCCGAAGCGAAACCCGGGAGGTATCGATTGGGAATCGGTGTATCGCCGCCAGGGTATTATTGCCAGACTCTATCCACAATCTGCTTCCGATGTGATGGTCATCGGTTCGGCGCACAAATCGCCTATATTGACTCGGTTCGCCTATCCGCTTCGTCACCGGATATTGGATCAAATCCACTACTGGTTCCCGCAAGCGTCACAACCTCTGGTGGCTGCTTCACTGCTCGGGGAACAGGAAGAACTCGATCCGGAGTTGATGCAAGCCACTCGTCGATCTGGCGTGGCCCATCTTCTGGTCGTTTCGGGATTCAATGTTGGAATTATCGCCATCTTTCTTATGGGCGTGTTCGCTGTGGTGCGACTGCCTTTCCCCCTCAGGCTGATCCTGGCGCTCCTTGGAATCGTGGTCTTCGCGCTCATCACGGAATGGCGCCCGCCGGTGCTCCGCGCCGTTATCATGGCGGCAATCTTAGGAGGCAGCTATCTTGTCAAACGCCGATGGGATTCCTGGAACACATTGGCTGCAGCGGCTTTCTTGATCCTGCTCTTTCGACCGGGCGACATCTCGGATGCCGGATGTCAACTGTCCTTCGCCGCGGTGGCGTCCATACTGTTCTTCTATCCCAATTTCCACCAGTTCCTGATGCGGTTCCGCTTTTCTGCTCGCATCCGGAGAATCCCCGCATTCGGGCAGTGGATATATGATGGGCTAATCATAGCTATCTGCGCTCAGATTGGCACCCTTCCCATTGTGGCTGCCCAATTCGGTCGAATCCCGACCTTGGGAATATTTGCCACAGTCCTCGGGGCTCCGCTGATCATCTTGATCATACCACTGAGCCTGATCGTCATTGTATTTGGTGTCATCGGAATTCCTCAAGCCGCCTGGATAGCGGAATCTGTCGGTCTGCTCGTCTCCCTGTTCGAAAAATTGACCTACCACGTATCGGCGATCTCATATTCCTCGCTGAGAATCGGAGACTTGAATTATGCGGTCGTCGTCGCATTGTTTCTGGTTATCTACTTCTCCTGGCAATACAAGCGCCTCTGGGCGCGCTGGGCTGTGGCGCTTTGCTTGGTCTTCGTTCTGAATGTCGCGGTCTGGAGTCATGGCGAACCGAACTCGTCCGACAAATCGGAACTGCCGGCTGCCATGGAGATTACCTATCTGGACGTTGGGCAAGGCTCTGCCGCCATTGTTCGCCTTGCAGACGGGCAGTCCCTTCTGCTGGATGGTGGTCCGCTCAAACCTCTCAATCCAGCAGGCGGGTCCAATTGGGACGCCGGCGAGCGCGTCGTCATTCCCTGTTTGGAAGAATATGGTATCGACACCCTGGATGCAATCTTCGCCTCCCACGACGACAATGATCACCTCGGCGGATTGATGTCGGTCATCGAAAAATACCCGGTGCGGTGCGTGTATTGGAGTGGAATTGGCGGAGAATCAGAGATATTCCACCAATTTCGAGAAGTCCTCAAGAAGCATCAAATTGAGCCAATCCAGATTACTGCCGGTCAATTGATCCCTGGTTTCGACTCGGTCTCAATCCGAATTCTGCACCCCGACAACACTGCTGTTACATATTCTGATAGTTCCAACGATGTTTCCTTGGTCCTGCAGATCCAGCTGGGTCAGGTCAAGTTCCTGTTTCCGGGTGATGTAGAATCCCACACGGAGAATTTGCTGCTAAGGTACGGCGAACTCTTGAAATCCGACGTCCTCTTGATCTCCCATCATGGGTCAGCCTCGTCCAATAGCGAAGCGTTCTTGGAGACTGTCAATCCGCACGTAGCCGTAATCTCGGTCGGACTGCGCAACATGTACAATCATCCGTCGCCAGTGACCTTGAGTCGGCTGCAAGCCTTGGATTGCCAAATCGAACGTACCGACTTGAGTGGAGCGGTTGTCTTGCGGACCGACGGTCAACGAGTCTGGAAATACGACGGCTGGAGGTAGATATGAATCTAACGAATCTCTTATCGAATCAGTCCGTTCTACAAGGCTGAAATGAAATCCGCACCGCCTAACCGCCAAGTGGCTCTCAGACTGGAGGCTCCGGTTCGAACCATGATCGAAATCGAAGAGCGTCTGTGGAAGCAAGGATACCGCTTCGTGTGCGGCGTGGACGAAGTAGGTCGTGGACCCTTGGCGGGTCCCGTGGTAGCTGCTGCGGTTATCCTTCCGGTTGGTCTCAGAATCGATGGTATCGCCGATTCCAAGACTCTGACTCCTGCCAAGCGACTGGAGCTTAGCGAGATCATCTGGGAATCTGCGGTGGCTGTGGGGATGGGAGCAGCCTCTCATGTTGTGATTGATCGAATCGGCATCTTGAATGCCGCCCATCTGGCATTCCAACGAGCGCTGCATCATCTGTCGTTGACACCTGACCATCTCTTGGTGGACGGATACCCCATTCCGTATGCTGGCGAACAGACCGCCCTGATCAAAGGCGATAGCCGCAGTCAATCTATCGCCGCTGCCTCCATCATCGCGAAAGTAACCCGAGATCACCTGATGGAAACCCTGGACCCCAGATACCCGTGCTATGGATTTGCCCGGCACAAAGGTTACGGCACCGTCCTCCATCGCGAGGCATTGACAAAACACGGTCCCTGCCCCTTCCATCGCCGGAGTTTCCGAGGCGTGCTTACAAAATGAGACGGTACCATGTCACTATTCCATAAGAAATCAAATGTAGCAGCCTCGTTCAACCAAGCCATCGGCAAATGGGGCGAGAACGAAGCCTGCCGGTTCCTCAGGAAGCGAGGCTACAAGATTCTGAAGAGGAACTACCGCGTCATGGGAGGCGAAATCGATCTGATTGCCTCAAAAGATGACACATTGGTCTTTGTGGAAGTCAAAGCCCAAGATGGTATAGGTCCTATCAGCCCCGAGATGCGGGTCGGAACCAAGAAACAACAACAAATCATCAAAAAGGCGAAATACTACTTGTCCAAGACAAGGAAGACCTACGCTGAGATTCGGCTGGACGTGATTTCCGTCCATAGAACGGATTCCGGTCCCGAAATCCACCATTTCGAAGGCGCCTTTGAGGCAGGTCAATAGGGAATGGAGCACAAATGCACCAGAATAATGGGCTCTGGTTGATCGTCTGCACCTCGTTACTCTTATCGATGGCTGTTGCATCGAGTATTGCCGATGTCGTCCTGTCCGAGATCATGTTCGATGCCGCCGGCAACGAAAACTATGACGAATTCGTCGAAGTCGTCAATCTCGGGCCCTGGCCCGTTGATATGGCGCGATGGCGGCTTTCCGATGGCACTGGAATCGACACCATCGTCTCCATTGGCGAGGGAACACTGCTGCAAGTCGGGCAATTCGGCATCATCTTGGATGGCGGCTATTTGGAAAACTCAACCTATTACGACTCCTTGATCCCGGATGAAGCCCTGAAACTTACCATCAACAATGCCACCTTCGGCAGCTCCGGACTATCGAATTCTACTTCCGAAACTGTGTCGTTGATCAACCCCTTTGGAACCGTAGCCTCTTCGTATGCATATACCTTAGGGAATGAGTCCGGCTATTCCGACGAAAAAATCCGGCTGGAATTGGGCGACGATCCATCCAACTGGCAAAATAGCATTCGATGGAACGGCACCCCAGGCGCCCCGAACAGCGTGCAACCCGACAGCCTCGACCTGGCGTTGACCGCCATAGAGTTCGACCCGGAGCACCCTCAAAGCAACGAGCAGGTGATGCTCGACGTGAAAGCCCGAAATCTCGGCATCCAACCAGTCAATCACGTGGTTGTGTACTTCGGCATCGACGAAAATCACAATCTGACTCTTGATCCGCCTGAGATATTCGGTGAAATCACCATCCAGTCTCTGGAATCACTGGACACGACCTGGATGGCTTATCCTATGCCAGACCTGCTGTCAGGATTGTATTCCGTCATGGCGTGGGCGGATTTCCAGGACGACAATATGGATAACAATCGGATTATCAGGCATTTGGGGATAGGATCGCAAGCCGGATCCATCGTCATCAACGAAATATTCTTCAAACCTTTTCCCGAACAAGGCGAGTGGGTAGAGCTCTACAATCCTGGAGCTGGTCCGGTCGATATGGGCGGATGGCGCTTCACCGACAGCCATGGGATCGCCGATACCTCACTGCACATGGTGCTTCCTGAGACTTCTCTCTGGATCGACCCCATGGGATTCGCCATTCTTGCAAAGGATACTTCCGTCCTGAGTCTCGATCCGCCCGCCGAAACTCCCGTATTCGTGGGCGGCAGCCGCTTCCCTACGCTTAACAACACTGGCGACTCCTTGTTGCTGTACGATCTTGCCTTGAATCCGATTGATTCCGTGTTCTACCAGGATGATTGGTCTAACGCTGGCAACGGCGTGTCTTTGGAGCGAATCAGCCCGTCTCATGCCTCTAATGATCCTTTGAACTGGGCGGACTGCGTCGATCCCCGCCATGCCACTCCGGGCAGTGAGAACAGCGTTGTCTTTCAACCTTCTGCCGGTGAAGAAATCTTGACATGCCAGCCCAATCCGTTTTCTCCGGACGGCGATGGTCGCGATGACGTGCTCTTCATCCGATTCCAGATTCCTGTTCCCACCGCCCGTGCCAACGTAAAGATCTTCGATGTCCGGGGCAGACTGGTGCGTTGGCTGTGGAACAATCAATCCGTGGGCAGCTCCGGCGAAGTCATCTGGGATGGCGCACACGGTAACGGTGTGAAAGCCACCATCGGGATGTACATCGTGTACTTCGAAGCACTGAATGCCGCATCCGGCGTCATCAAGTCCGCCAAACGAACCGTGGTCCTGGCTGGCAGACTGTAATGATCCATCTGACCAACATCGGCATGTCCTTCAGCGGAAAATGGCTGTTCCGCAACCTCGATTGGCATATCGCACCCGACGCCCGAATTGGATTGGTGGGTCCCAACGGCGCCGGAAAAACCACGCTTTTGAAAATCATCACCGGTCTGCTGCCTCCCGAAACCGGTGGGGTGATCTGTCCCAAGAGGACTACCTTCGGTTACCTGCCTCAGGAAGGTGTCGTCCACCGCGGACGGACTTTGTTCGAGGAAGCCTACTCTGCGTTGGAAGACATCATCAAACTGAAAGAACAGATGGAAAGCGTCCAGCACGAGATGGAGACCGTTTCGGAAGACAGTCCCGAATTGGCGGACTTGCTGAAGCACCTGGGGCATCTGGAACATCGGATGCAAGCCCTGGAAGCTTACACTGCCGAAAGCCGCGTCCATAAAATCCTGGACGGACTTGGCTTTGCGCAGTCAGAAGCCTCGAATCCCGTGGAATCGTTTTCCGGCGGCTGGCAGATGCGAATTGCACTGGCTAAACTGCTGTTGAGCCAACCGGACGTCTTGCTTCTGGACGAGCCTACCAACCACCTGGATATCCCCAGCTTGGAATGGCTGGAAACGTACTTGAGAGAATACGATGGCACCGTCATCCTGGTGTCTCACGACCGCTTCTTTCTCGACCAGGCAACCAATATTACCGTCGAAATCGAACGCGGAGTGCTCTCCATCTACCACGGCAACTATTCTCTCTATGAGCAAGAAAAAGAGCAGCGCCTGGAACGACTTGCATCAGAGCAGTTCCGCTTGAGCCAGGAAAAAGAGCGCATCGAACGCTTCGTGGAACGCTTTCGATACAAAGCCACCAAAGCAAAGGCTGTCCAAAGCCGGATCAAGACGCTCGAAAAGATGAAAACGGTAGAAGTGCAGAAGCGGACCCGAACGATCCATTTCCGGTTTCCGGAAGCGCCCCGATCCGGTCGAATCGTGTTCGAAGCGATAGGACTGGGAAAATCCTATGAGGAGAAACAGGTGTTCCGGGGATTAGATCTTATCCTGGAGCGCGGTCGTCGCGTCGCCCTGGTCGGTCCAAATGGAGCCGGAAAAAGCACCCTATGCCGGATCGTCACCGGATCTGAACCGCCTACCGCAGGAACACTGCGACTGGGACACAATGTGCTGCTTGGCAGTTTCAGCCAGGACGTCCATTATGAGTTGGACCCCAACCGCACCGTGCTGGAGGAAGTGGAAACCACCGCAACCATCGACCAAATTCCCCATCTCAGAAGCCTGCTGGGAGCTTTCCTATTCAGCGGAGATGATGTGGACAAGAAAGTCCAGGTGCTTAGCGGCGGTGAGAAAAGCCGTCTGGCGCTGGCGAAAATCCTGTTGAAACCTTCCAACTTATTGGTGCTCGACGAACCCACGAACCACCTGGACCGAGGTGGGCGAGAAGTGCTGCTGAATGCACTGAAAACGTATAACGGCACCATCCTCGTCGTGTCCCACGACCGTCACTTCCTGGACGGTTTGGTCACCGAAATCTGGGAGATGAACAATGGATTGCTTCGTGTTTTCCCGGGGAACTATTCCGACTATCATCGAGCCCGCATGGAAAAGCAGGAAACAGAGGCTGTAAAGAGGTCGCAGAAATCCGCCTTTCTGGAAAAGGACGACAACACCGCTGTCAAACAGCCTTCCGGCAGGAAAACCAAGGAGCAGAAACGGCTGGAAGCCCTGGAGCGGCAGCGGATATATCAGCATAAGCAGAAATTCCAAGCCCAATTCAAGAAAGTTATGTCTGACATCGAAAAACGTGAGACACGGAAATCGGAACTGGAGGCTCTGTTGTCGGATCCAGAGGTGTATCGCGATGGTGACAGTGCGAGAAAGATTCTAAAAGAGTACGAAAAGCTGCAGAAAGAATTGCCCAAGTTATATGAAGAGTGGGAAAAGATTGAGAAAAAAAGTGCAACCGAAATGCCCAAAATGATTGACAAAACGGTTGACAAAAACGGGCGGGAATAGTATATTATTAGATTGACTTTTTCGTAACATCGCCAGCATCCGGCAATGCATCAATATTCCGGGTGCCTGCTGCAGTTCTGACGCACCGGGGAGTACCGAATTGCGTGTGCAGTCAGGAGTTGCCTCCTGACTGTCTTCGTACCCCTAAAGGAGTATACGATGTCGAAGATAAAAATAATCATCATGGGTGCCGCAGGAAGGGACTTCCACAACTTCAACACCGTCTTCCGAAACGATCCTGATGTCCGGGTAGTAGCCTTCACCGCCACGCAGATTCCTGATATTGAAGGACGTAAGTATCCGAAGGAACTCGCCGGACCCCATTACCCAAAAGGAATCGACATATTTCCTGAAGCTGATCTGGAACGTCTGATCGCCAAACACAAGGTCGATCAGGTGGTATTTGCCTATAGCGACGTACCCCACGAATACGTGATGCACAAAGCTGCTCAAGTCAACGCCGCCGGCGCCGACTTTCGCTTGATCGGCACCAAAATGAGCATGATCGAATCCACCAAATCGGTCATCGCCATTTGTGCCGTCCGCACCGGCGCGGGAAAAAGTCAGACTACCCGCCGAGTTGCCCAAATCCTGACCCAGGCGGGGAAAAAGGTGGTCGTCGTCCGCCATCCCATGCCCTATGGGGATCTGGCTGCTCAAAAAGTCCAGCGGTTCGCCAGTCTGAAGGATCTGAAGAAATACGAATGCACTATCGAAGAGATGGAAGAATACGAACCCCATATCAACCGCGGCAATATCGTATACGCTGGCGTGGATTATGAAGCGATTCTGCGGAAAGCCGAAAAGGAAGCGGACATCGTCCTGTGGGATGGCGGAAACAACGACACACCGTTCTACCGCCCGAATCTGATGATTACCGTGGCGGACCCGCTTCGCTCCGGCGACGAGATCTCTTATTACCCAGGCGAGACCAATCTCCGTATGGCGGACGTGGTGATCATCAATAAAATCGATTCCGCCGATCCTGAAGACGTGGACGATGTCCGTGCCAACATCCGCAACGTTAATCCTAAGGCGACGATCATCGATGCCGCATCTCCCATCGCCGTGGAAAATGCTGGTGCCATCCGTGGCAAGCGGGTACTTGTCGTTGAAGATGGTCCCACGCTGACCCACGGCGAGATGGATTTCGGCGCTGGGGTGGTTGCCGCTGAAAAATTCGGCGCGGAAGAATTGGTCGATCCTCGCGAATGGGCGGTGGGGACTATCGCCGAGACTTTCGAGAAATACCCCTATGTCGGCACTCTTCTGCCCGCGATGGGTTATGGCTCCAAACAGATCAAGGACTTGGAAAAGACGATCAACGCCTGTGATGCAGACTTGGTCATCATTGGCACTCCCATTGACTTGAGGCGAATCATCAAGATCAACAAACCCACCGTCCGGGTATCCTATGACCTTCAAGAGATTGGGCGCCCCAACCTGAACGATGTCTTGAGACCGTTCCTGTCCTAACATCAATCAGAAATCTCATGCCAGTCACGCATAAGAAAACAGCAGTGGTCGCCCTGGGTGGAAACGCCATCACCCGTCCCGGCATCCCCGATACCATCGCCAACCAATTCGCCCATACCCGGCAGTCCTTGGTCGGCATTATCGAGTTGATTCGTGACGGCTACAACCTGGCAATCACCCACGGCAACGGTCCGCAAGTCGGCAACGCATTGCTGCGCGTCGAATTAGCCCGGGGCAAAGCCCCCATTCTGCCGCTCGGAATCTGCGTCGCCGACACCGAAGGCGGCATGGGCTACATGATAGAGCAGTCATTGCAAAACGGCTTGATCCGTCAGGGAATCGATCGTGACGTGGTGACGGTCGTCACTCAGGTTGTTGTCAACCGCGACGATCCTTCGTTGACAAATCCTTCCAAATTCGTGGGTCAATGGTATTCCGAGGAAGATGCCAATCGGATGCGTACCGAATCGGGATGGACGGTCAGAAAAGATGGAGATCGCGGCTGGCGGCGGATAGTTGGCTCTCCCAAGCCCCTGACCATCATCAACAGCAAGGCTATCAGGCGAATGGTGAAGACGGGGATCATCGTTATCGCTGCCGGAGGCGGTGGAATTCCGGTATATATCGAGGGTGATGGCACCTACGAAGGCGTCGATGCGGTGGTGGACAAAGACTGGGCATCGACGATCCTGGCTAAGGATATCAATGCCGACCAGTTGATATTCCTCACCGACACGCCCAAGGTGTATTTAAACTTCGGCAAACCAAACCAGAAGCCTTTGGATCACATCACCCTGTCCCGGGCAAGACAATATCTGCAGGAAGGTCATTTCCCGCCCGGCAGCATGGGACCCAAGATCGAAGGCGCGATCCATTTCCTCGAGCAGGGCGGAACAAGAGTGCTGGTCGCTGAGATTCCTGAAGTGCAGATGGCAATGCGTGGTCGCGCCGGCACCGAAATTGTTCCGGACTGATCGCGCTATGGATAATTGTGCAGTCAGGTGTCCTCATCTGACTGCCATCAGATAATCATATCCCACATAAGGAGTGTTAATGAAAATCCACGAGTACCAGGCGAAGGAAGTCCTCCGTGAATTTGGAGTGCGCGTCCCTCGAGGGGGCGTGGCTTTCTCCGTGGACGAAGCCTACAAAATCGCTAAGGACCTGGGCGGCACGGTGGTCGTTAAAGCCCAGATCCACGCCGGAGGTCGAGGCAAAGGCGGCGGCGTAAAGCTGGCGAAGAATCCGGAGGAAGCCAAAGCCATAGCCGAAAAGATGTTGGGCATGACTTTGATCACACACCAAACCGGACCAGAAGGCAAGGTTGTCAAACGCTTGCTGATCGAAGAGGGCATGGATATCGCCCGAGAGCTGTACGCCGGTATCGTTCTGGACCGTCAGCAGGGTCGGGACGTCTTCATGGTTTCCACCGCAGGCGGCGTAGAGATTGAAAAGGTAGCTGCCGAGACTCCGGAAAAAATCATTAAGGAAACCATCGATCCCGCCATCGGTTTGCAACAATACCAGGCGCGAAAAATGGCTTTCGCCCTGGGACTGGAAGGCGACCAAATCAAGAACGGCGTCAAGTTCCTGCTTGGGCTGTACAAAGCCTATCAGAGCAAGGACGCCTCCCTGGCTGAAATCAATCCGTTGGTCGTCACCAAATCCGGCGAGGTCGTCGCCTTGGACGCCAAGATCAACTTCGACGACAATGCCTTGTATCGGCACAAAGACGTTGCCGAAATGCGCGACCTGAACGAGGAAGACCCCACTGAAATCGAAGCCTCCAAATACAATCTGAATTATATCAAGTTGGATGGGAACGTCGGCTGCATGGTCAATGGCGCCGGACTGGCAATGGCGACTATGGACATCATCAAGTTAGCCGGCGGCGAACCTGCCAATTTCCTGGATGTCGGTGGAGCAGCGTCGGCAGAAACTGTTGCCAACGGTTTCCGAATCATCCTGTCGGATCCAAACGTTAAATCTGTGTTAATCAATATCTTCGGCGGCATTGTCCGTTGCGACCGAATCGCCCAGGGCGTTATTGACGCCATCACCAATTCCAAAGTTGAAATTCCGGTCGTGGTGCGGCTGGAAGGCACCAACGCCGACGTCGCTGCCAAATTGCTGGCGGACTCACCCCTGGAATTTAAAGTTGCTTCCAATTTCAAACAAGCCGCTGAAATGGCAGTTGCCGCCACAGGTTGACGTGGATGTGCTGTCAGGTGTCCCCACCTGACAGCACGGAATGTTGCGTTACGCAGGCTCTCAAGGGCAAGGCTGACCCAACCCACATCGTCAGAATCTAACCGAGGGAAACATGAGTATATTGGTTGACAAAGACACGAGAGTAGTCATACAAGGAATCACCGGTGGCGAAGGCACCTTCCATACCGAGAAAATGCTGGAATACGGGACCAAAGTGGTCGCAGGGGTGACGCCGGGCAAGGGCGGTCAGACTCACCTCGGCTTACCGGTTTTCAATACCGTGGAAGATGCGGTCAAGCAGACCGGCGCCAATACGTCCTGCATCTTTGTGCCCCCTGCTTTTGCCGCAGATGCCGCCCTCGAATCAATATCCGCCGGCATCAAGGTTATCGTCTGCATCACGGAAGGCATTCCTACCAAGGACATGGTGACAGTGTACGATCGGTTGAAGGCATCGGGAAGCCGCCTGATCGGTCCCAATAGCCCCGGTGTTATTTCCTCAGGATTATCCAAAGTTGGCATCATGCCGCCATTCAAACAAAAGGGACCGGTGGGTGTAATCTCCCGGTCCGGAACCTTGACGTATGAAGCCGTCAAGCAAATCAATGACGCCGGTTACGGCACCTCTACCTGCATAGGCATTGGAGGCGACCCCGTGGTTGGCTCCACCTTCCTCGACCTGCTGAAGCTCTTCAAAGACGACCCTGAAACCAAAGCGGTGGTGCTAATCGGCGAAATCGGAGGGTCCGCCGAGGAAACAGCTGCAAAATATATCGAGCAAGACTTTGGCAAACCGGTAGTAGCCTTCATAGCCGGGCGCACTGCCCCTCCGGGACGGCGTATGGGTCACGCCGGAGCCATCATCGCCGGAGGAAAAGGCACCGCCGCCGAAAAAATGGAAGCCTTGCGCCAAGCCGGGGTCGTCGTGTGTGAAAGCCCTGCCGTCATCGGCACCAACGTCGCCAAAGCCTTAGCCTAATGTGCTGTCAGCTGTCCTCACCTGACAGAGGATTGAAAGCCCCGAAGGGGCGTAACAGAGTAGCCCAGGGCAGCGCCCTGGGCACAGAAGCCAAAGCTCAATGAGCTGTAAGCTGTCCCCACCTGACAGCCACGCAATCCAATAGGACATCCCATGCAAGAACGCACTTTAATGATCATCAAACCCGAAATCATTCAAAAGCGGAACGTCGGAAATATCATCACCCGTGTCGAGAAGGAAGGATTTGCCATCACCGCCGTGAGAATGCTGCATTTGACTCGCACCCAGGCGGCTGACTTCTATGCCATCCATAGGGATAAGCCGTTCTTCAACGGCTTGATGGATTACATTACCTCTGGTCCTGTGATTGTGGCACGATTGGAACGAGAGAATGCGGTCGAGAAATGGCGGGAAGTCATCGGCGCCACCGATCCCAAGAAAGCCGCGCCTGGAACCATTCGAGCGTTGTACGGCGAATCTATTGAACGCAACGCCGTCCACGGGTCCGATTCCGTAGAAAACGGGCGCATCGAAACCGACTTCTTCTTTCCGGTTCTCGAGTCGTATTCCTTTTGAAATGTAAGTCTGGAAAATGCAATATGGTCGAAGAAACCGTACGTGTCGAAGACGTGCTTCCCAAACCCGTGGGAATCGATGAATCCCGCTCCGGAACTATACAGACCGTAGCAGTGGTCGGCTTGGGAACCATGGGGCAAGGCATTGCCCAGATTATCGCTCAGCAAGGAATCCAGGTTCTGCTGTACGATAAGGACAAAGAGTCTCTGGACAGGGCGCTTCGCGAGATTGAGGAGATCCTCGACCACGAAATCGAACGCTGGGGAATCACTAAGTCAGACAAGCGGGCGATCCTCTCTCGTATGCAGCCGACGCAGGACAAGCACCAATTGAAAGACGCCGACCTGGTGATCGAAGCCGTTCCCGACACGCTGAGCTTGAAAAAGGAACTGTTCGTAGAATTCGACAACATCTGCCGTCCTGAGACGATCTTCGTGTCGAATACTTCGACCCTGTCCTTGACCGAAATCGCCGAAGCCACCGGTCGCCAGGATAAGGTGATCGGCATGCACTTTCTGAATCCTGTTCCCAAGACGCAATTGGTGGAAATCGTTCGAGCGCTGAAAACGTCCGACGCCACGTTCCAGTACGTCAAAACGTTTGGAGAACGGCTGGGCAAAACAGTGGTCGAGGTGTACGAATATCCCGGCTACGTTACCACCCGGGTGATCCTCCCCATGCTGAACGAAGCGATGTACGTGTTGATGGAGGGCGTCGCCACCGCCGACGGTATCGATACCGCGATGAAGTTGGGCTACGGTTTCAACATTGGACCTCTGGCACTGACGGATTTGATAGGGCTTGACGTGGTGATGAGTTGGATGGAGTCCTTGTTCAAAGAACTTGGCGACTTGAAATACCGTCCGTGCCCGTTGCTTCGAAAAATGGCGCGTGCCGGTCACCTTGGTCGTAAGACTGGCGAGGGCTTCTTCAAATACGATGATTCCGGGAAAATAATAGCGGAATGAAGACGATGGGGTGGGTTGGGTTAGGGCTCACGCCCGTAACCCAACATTATTTCCATCCGCCAGGTTACGCCGCAGCTTGAAACCTGGCGGGAACTGACATCGTCATTGCGAGCGCAGCGAAGCAATCCCAGACGTAAGATGATAATACTTTGAAAATACTCGTCCTAAATTCCGGAAGCTCGTCGGTCAAATACCAATTGATCGATTCCGAAACCCACACAGCTCTTGCAAAGGGGCAGGTGGAGCGCATCGGCATGACGGGCGCCATTCTGACGCACACTCGATCCGATGGCAACCGAGCCAAGTTGGTCGGGGAGATTTCCGACCATCGCCTGGCTATCGAGTATATCCTTGCTATATTGCTGTCCCCGAATCATGGGGTGATTGCGGACCGCTCGGAAATTGCCGCCGTCGGTCACCGAGTCGTACATGGCGGCGAGCACTTCAAGGATTCCGTGGTCATCACACCGGAAGTCATGGCGAAAGTGGAAGAATGCATCGAATTGGCGCCGTTGCACAATCCTCACAATATTCGAGGAATCAAAGCATGTCAAGCCCAATTGCCTGACACGCCTCAGGTGGCGGTATTCGATACTGCCTTCCACAGCGACATGCCGCAGTACGCCTACATATACGGACTGCCCTATGTGCTGTATACCCGGTACGGTATTCGCCGATACGGATTCCACGGAACCAGCCATCTCTATGTATCCCGAAGAGCCGCCGAATTAGTGAAGCAACCCATTGAGAAGCTCAGAATCATCACGTGTCATCTGGGAAACGGCTGCAGCATCGCCGCAGTAAAATATGGCGTTTCCATCGACACGTCGATGGGCTTCACTCCGGTGGAAGGACTGTTGATGGGAACGCGTTGCGGAGACATAGATCCTGCGATCGTGCTCCATATCATGGGTCGCGAGGAACTTTCCCTCGCTGAAACCAACGCCATGATGAACAAGCATAGTGGGTTGTTGGGGATTTCCGGGGTGTCCAGCGACATGCGCGACATCCAGGCGGAAGTCGAAAAAGGAAATGACCGAGCTAAGCTGGCTCTGGACGTGTTCTGCTACCGCTTGAAGAAATACATCTGCGCCTACGCCGGCGCCATGGGAGGAATTGACGTCCTGGTCTTCACAGGCGGCATCGGCGAGCATTCTTCGGAAGTGCGTGAGATGTCCTGCCAGGATTTGGGCTTCATGGGAATCAAAGTCGATCCGACGAAAAACCACAGTGCCAATGCCCTGGAACGACCGATCGGTGCGGGCAAAGTCAGCGTCTTCGTGATACCCACGAACGAGGAATTGGTCATCGCCGAGGACACCGCCCGCCTGGTACAATCGTCAAATATTATGTAGGTCGGGTTCTGGCGTAAGCCATGACTGCGTCACGAAGCGAAGCGCAGAAACCCGACAACTGAATGACCAGCAGTCCTAAGATGATTAGGTGTAGGTCAGGATCCTTGCGATCCTGACCCCGTCATTGCGAGCGCAGCGAAGCAATCTCACTCGTTGTGCTGCGGGGTGTCCTCACCCGGCAGCGAATGGTAGGTTGGGTTAGCGTAGCATAACCCAACTCGGAAATGTCATTCCCCGCGCAAGCGGGAAACCAGGATTGTGACATGGGCGTCTCGCCCAGGCTTTGGGTTTTCGTGCTGCGGGGTGTCCTCACCCGGCAGCGAACGGTAGGTTGGGTTAGCGTAGCATAACCCAACAAGATAGATGATAGACTGAAAGGCAACCTGATGCATCGGATTCTTGAGAAACACGTGTTAACTGAAGGAGTCACTGAGCTGGTCATTGAGGATCCGCGAATCGCCCGAAAACGAAAGGCGGGTCAATTCGTCATTGTCAAGATGACCGAGATGGGCGAGCGGATCCCTTTGACCATCGCGGATGCCGATCCCGATAAAGGCACTATCACATTGATTTTCCAAACTGTGGGCAAATCGACCGATCAGATGAGCAAATTGCCGGTTGGATTCGAATTGATGGACGTGGTCGGTCCCCTCGGAAAACCCACCCATGTAGATAAATTCGGAACTGTGGTCTGCGTCGGGGGCGGGATAGGCGTCGCGCCGGTGCACCCCATCGCTCGCGCGATGAAAGATGCCGGCAATCACGTCATTAGCATCATCGGCGCCCGTACCCAGTCCTTATTGATCATGGAAGACCGCATGAAAGCCGCTTGCAACGAACTGCTAATATCAACCGACGATGGCAGCTACGGCTACCACGGCTTCGTGACCGGAGTTCTTCAGCAAGTAGTGGACCGCGGCACCAAGATCGATCTGGTGGTCGCTATCGGTCCGGTGCCCATGATGAGCAACTTGTGCAAACTGACCAAAACGTTAAACTTAAAAACCCTGGTGTCGCTGAATCCCATCATGGTGGATGGCACAGGAATGTGTGGCGCCTGCCGGGTCACGGTGGGCGGCAAGACCAAATTCGTGTGTGTGGATGGTCCCGAATTCGACGGTCATGAAGTTGATTTCGTGGAATTAATGAAAAGGCAAAGAGCTTACTTACCCCAGGAGAGGACTGCGTGGGATCGATTCAAAGCCCGGCATGTGGGAGCTAAGAAGGAGGTAGCTGCGGATGGCGCGTGAGAAAATCCCCCGTCAAGCAATGCCTGAACAGAAGCCGGAAATTCGCAGGCATAACTTTTACGAAGTCCCGTTCGGATACTCTCCCGAACTGGCGCAAATCGAAGCCAGTCGTTGTATCACGTGTAAGAAACCGAAATGCGTTGAGGGATGCCCGGTTGAAATAGATATCCCCGGCTTCATCGCGTTGATCAAAGAAGGTCAATTCGAAGCCGCTGCCCGGAAGATCAAGGAAACCAATGCCTTACCAGCCGTCTGCGGTCGCGTCTGTCCTCAGGAAGAACAATGTGAAGCTCTATGTGTGATCGGAGTCAAGGACCAACCGGTTGCCATCGGTCGTTTGGAACGCTTCGCTGCCGATTGGGAGCGCGAAAAAGGTACAGTCGAAATTCCTGAAATCCCTCCTCCCACGGGCAAGAAAATCGCGGTTGTGGGCTCCGGTCCCGCCGGATTGGTGGTGGCGGGTGACCTGGCGTTGATGGGACACAAAGTCACCATCTTCGAAGCATTGCACAAACCCGGCGGCGTGCTGGTGTACGGCATCCCGGAATTCCGTCTCCCCAAAGCGATCGTCCTCTCCGAAGTGGAATACGTCAAGTCCCTGGGCGTCGAGCTGCTATGCGACATGGTGATCGGAAGAGTCATCACGGTGGACGAGCTTCTGGAAGAGGAAAGCTTCGACGCCGTGTTCCTGGGAACGGGCGCCGGCTTGCCTTACTTCATGAATATCCCCGGCGAAAATCTGAACGGAGTGTACTCTGCCAACGAGTACTTGACCCGCTCCAATCTAATGAAAGCCTACAGCTTCCCAGAGGCGGACACTCCAATGATCGAAAGTAAGCGGGTCGCGGTCCTGGGGGGCGGCAACGTCGCCATGGACTCGGCTCGAACCGCTCTGAGACTGGGCGCGGAGGAAGTCAACATCGTATATCGCAGATCCCGGAACGAGATGCCCGCCAGGATCGAAGAAATCCACCATGCCGAAGAAGAAGGTGTCATCTTCAACCTGCTGACCAATCCCACCCGCTTCATCGGAGATGAGGAAGGTTGGGTCACAGGAATGGAGCTGTTGAAAATGGAGCTGGGCGAACCGGACGCCTCCGGTCGCCGCCGCCCGGTCCCCATCGAAGGCTCCGAATACATCATGGATGTGGATACCGTTGTGGTCGCCATCGGCAACGGCGCCAACCCCCTGGTTCCACAAACCACAGAGGGATTGGAAACTAACAAATGGGGGAACATCCTGGCGCACCCGGAGAGTGGCATGACTTCCAAACCCCGGGTCTGGGCAGGCGGTGACATCGTGATCGGCGCCGCCACTGTGATTCTCGCCATGGGCGCTGGCAAATACGCCGCCCGCTCTATCCACAATTACCTGACCAACGGCGGACCCTGGAATTGGAAAGAAGAGCCGAAGACAGAGAAAGCCGAAGTCTGATCATCACGTCCTCAACCTGCGGGCTTATTCAATGTGGCACGGGCTTCCAGCCCGTGTATCGCTATTGGTGTGCTGTCAAACGACTCGTTTGACTGCCAGAGTAGGTTGGGTCAGCTCTGCGTAACCCAACTCTGAAATTGATGTGCTGTCAAACGACTCGTTTGACAGTTCGTAGGTCGGGTTCTGGCGTAAGCCATGACTGCGTCACGAAGCCAAGCGCAGAAACCCGACAAATAGCCCTGTAGGTTGGGTTAGCTTTGCGTAATCCAATTCTGAAATTGATGTGCTGTCAAACGACTCGTTTGACAGTTCGTAGGTCGGGTTTCGAAACCAAGCGTAGAAACCCGACAAATAGTCTGTCATTGCGAGCGAAGCGAAGCAATCTCACCATAGTGCCGCCTCAACCGGGCGAAATATGATAGCCCAGGGCAACGCCCTGGGTATATAGGATATTTGTGTCCCAAGCCCTGCAAGGGCGCAACAATCTTCTATGTCCATCGACCACCACCACACCGGCACCCTCCAAATCACCTGGGATCACTTCGACCAACTTTGCCGTGACCTCGCTATCGCGATCGAAAAGCGATTCCAGCCCCAATGCGTTGTGGGAGTCGCCAAAGGGGGATTGCCGTTGGCAACAGTACTGGCAAGCATGTTCCGCGTCGATCTTCTTCCCATCCGCCTGTCCTATCGTGAGCGCGACCGCGTAATCCATAAACACCCTATCTGGATCGTGCCGGTGACCTCGCGTGTCGTCGGGTTAAATGTGTTGTTGGTTGACGAAATCTCCGTGTCCGGATCTACCCTGAAAATGGCGAAAGACGAGATTTTCCGCCAGGGAGCCGCGCAAGTATTGACAGTGACGTTAGCTGTGCATTGCCACAGCGTCAAACCCGACCTGTACGCCGTCGAATCCGATGCCCTGATTGTACTTCCCTGGGATAAATGGGTCCTGGAAAACGGAGAATTTACACTGCATCCCGAGTACAAACATCGCGTTTCCTAAGCATCCCAGACCTGAGATAGGAGATGCATCATAATGCAATTGCCGTTTACATTTGATCAATTCCTGGCTGTTTTTGAAAAGTACAACCTTGCGATCTATCCTATGCAAATCGTTGCATACATACTGGGTATCAGCGCAATGGTCTTGTCGTGCCTTAAGCTACGTGGTTCCGCCCGGATAATCAATGCTGTCTTATCGTTCTTCTGGCTTTGGATGGGTGCCGTTTACCATCTGGTCTATTTTTCGCCGATCAACCGAGCTGCCTATGTATTCGGAGTAATCTTCATAGTCCAAGGATTTCTGTTCTTGTGGTACGGTGTGGCTAAAAGTCGCCTCACCTTCCAACTCGAGCCAAACGCTTTTTCCGTCATCGGAGCCGTCCTAATCGTATACGCGCTGGTCATCTATCCCGTTATTGGCGGCGTGTTAGGGCATGGCTATCCCAATTCGCCTGGATTCGGAGTTGCACCCTGTCCCACAACCATATTCACCTTCGGTCTGCTGCTCTGGACAACCAGGAAGATACCCGTTCCAATCCTCATCATTCCGTTCCTCTGGTCTCTGGTGGGATTCAGTGCCGCGCTATCATTAGGGATTCGTGAAGATTTCGGACTCCCGGTCGCCGGAATTCTTGGAATTATTCTGATCCCAATACACAATAAAAGACTGCCGCGGAGGTAGAATGATATTATCTCTGAATTTCGTATGATTCAAATCGTTATTGGTAGTCTGCTTCTTAGCATTGTCCACCCCCTGATCCCCAGCCATTGGATTCCTTTGGTCGTAATCAGCCGAGCGGAAAAGTGGTCGTGGGCTGAAACATTGTGGGTGACCGTCCTGGCTGGCGGCGCCCATACTCTGAGCACCGTTCTGATCGGATCACTCATCGGATTGGTAGGCTACCGCCTGTCGTCCTCCAGTGAATTTGTCACCGGAGTCGCCGCGCCTCTTATCCTGGCGGCGTTGGGCATTATATATCTGATTAGGGATCTGAGAAAATCGCATCATCATCATGACCGCCTGCATATCGAATCGGTTGCCAAGAAACCCAAACGGCTGATCATCGTACCATTGTGCATCGAGATGTTCTTTTCGCCGTGCCTGGAAATCGAGGCGTTCTACTTCACGGCAGGTACGCAGGGATTCATAGGCGTGGTTGTCGTGTCAATTATCTATGTGGTTGTCACTCTCTGTGGAATGGTCGCGCTCGTGCATCTGGGACTTAAGGGGGTCGAAAAATTGAAATGGCACTATTTGGAGCACCATCCAAGACAGGTGACCGGTCTCGTCCTGATTGTTCTTGGCATATTCACTTACTTTGTCAGGATTTAACAAGGCGATGTGTAGGTTGGGTTAGCCTTGCGTAACCCAACATGAATCTGTGCAGTCAGGCGGGACAACTGACAGCACGCGAATTCATGTGCTGTCAAACGACTCGTTTGACAGCAACCTCAACCGTCCTGAGTGTCAAACGGGACGTTTGACACCACGTCAAATTGTCGGGTTTCTGTGCTTCGCTTCGTGACGCAGTCATGGCTTACGCCAGAACCCGACCTACTCACTGCGCCTTGTGCCCTTCATCACAAAGCATCGGATAATCGACATGCCTCGTTGGCTTCTCGGCGGCATTTTTGGTATGGTCGCCGCAGCCCTGGATGTGGCTGGCATTCTCCGTAAAGAGCTATCGACCAGAGACCTCGTCCTTCTGATCGCTTTTCGGATCTCGATCGGCGTCGTAATTGGGTCGCCTCCCCTGTATCGAATCCCCCGTCATCTCCGATGGGTGCGTGGGCTGGTGACTTCAGCGAGCCTCTCTATTCCTCTGGCAATCCTGATCCCCGCGCACTGGCAGCACATGGTTGGCTTTGGAATCGCCTATGGCATCATCATTGGCTACCTGCTCGATCGGATACTCCCCCTGCCGTCGGAAATTCGTGACAATTGACCGAAACGCAAGACTGAGGGCATGCATGCCTCCGGTAAGCGTAGCATAAGCGAAACTTTTGCTTGACATTTACGGGAAAATACAGTAAATTTTACTTTTTGAGAATCCTCTGTCCAACCGGCGTCTCCATGGCATTGATTTTTGCGTGAATCGCGTGCAATCCCCAGGATACGGAGAAGCAACCCTTGCCGTCAGTCGCCATCGTGATCCCGCACTGCAATGGAAAGGAAATCCTTCTCCGGTGCCTAGAGAGTCTGCAATCGGACGGTTATGATGACAAGAGGGTCATCCTGGTGGATAACGCCTCCACCGATGACAGTGTCATCGAGGCACGGAAAGCCTTTCCCTGGTTGGAAGTGCTTGCACTAGGCAGGAATCTGGGATTCTCGGGGGGCATCAATGCTGGAATCCGGTACGCCGATGCGGAGATCGTCGTCTTATTGAACAACGACACCGTCGTGTCCCCGGGATGGCTCCATCCTTTGGTGCAAGCCCTGGAACACGATAACCGTGTCGCAGCCGTACAACCCAAACTGCGGTCGTGGTTCCAAAAAGAGCTCTTCGATTACGCGGGCGGCGCCGGAGGCGAAATCGACCGATGGGGCTATCCCTTCTGTTGGGGGCGGATCTTCACCACCCGCGAACGGGACACTGGTCAGTACAATCAGCCCCGGAATATCTTTTGGGCAAGCGGTTCCGCATCAGCCTGGCGAAAATCCGCTGTCGTGGAAGCCGGTCTGCTTGACGAGAACTTCTTCGCCCATATGGAAGAAATCGACCTGTGCTGGCGGTTGCACCTGATGGGCTACGATGTCCGGTACCAACCCGGTCCGGAAGTGTACCACCGCTCCGGGGCAACCCTGGGCGAGGAAGCCCTTCGCAAGAAATTCCTGAATCATCGGAATTCTTGGCTCGTTCTTATCAAGAACTACCGCTGGAGTAATGTTCTGAGGACCGTGCCGCTCCGGCTGATTCTCGATTTGGTCACCATCCCGTACGCGCTTTTCTTGTGGGGCGACTTCAAAAGGGTGCTTGCCATCATTGGATCCTGGGTTGATGTCTTGGTCGGTCTGCCCCGATCCCTGAAATCCCGTCGGGAAGTCCAATTGCGTCGAAAAGTCCCCGATCAGGAGATTCTGAAGAAAATATACCCTCACAGCGTCGCCTGGCAGCATTTCTTTCGCAAAATCAAATCCGCCAAACAGCTGCCCTGGTAGCGCCCCTGCCTTTTCTAAATGGACTGTCTGCCCCTATCACGGGCTTCCAACCCGTGACTAGAGCTTCCCGTGAAAATCGGGCAGAGGGCTTGTCCCAGAGTGGCGCAAATCCAGGGCTATCTGATGTCCTGTCAGATGCCCCACCCAGGTCATCCTGAACGAAGTGAAGGATCTCAGGATAATTGGGCGCTTCAGGTGTCCTCACCTGATAGATCGACGTGCCGCAGGGTGTCCCCACCCTGCGGACAACAGCAGTCTGTGGTGCTGTCTCCTCACCTGACAGCCAGGATACACTCCTCGTGCAGCGGGTGGGAACAAAAGAGGGCAATTCGATTCGCAGGCGTATCACTTGAGATAACCACATGAACCCTGTCCCAAACACCAACCGTATCATCGCACTCATCGTATTCCTAATCACGTTGGTCATATATATCATGACCACGGCTCCGACCACCTCGTTCTGGGACTGTGGTGAATTCATCGCCTGTTCCTATACTATGTCGGTGCCCCATCCTCCGGGAGCCCCGTTCTACCTATTGGTGGGACGCATATTCTCCATGCTCCCGCTTTTCGGTGATGTCGGTTTCCGCGTCAATCTGATCTCGCCTATCACCGGCGCTCTCACGATCATGCTTCTCTATTTGATCATTGTCCGGCTGATTCGGCAATGGCGGGGAGACGAAAAAACCGCTCAGGACAAATGGATCGCCTACGTCGGCGGCGTGGTGGGAGCCTTTGCCTGTGCCTTTGGTCACAGCGTGTGGTTCAATGCTGTGGAAGCCGAAGTGTACGCCTTTAGCCTCTTCTTTACTGCTGCGGTAATCTGGCTGATTCTGCTGTGGCTGGAAAAAGCCGACCAGCCCGGCAATGAACGCATTCTCCTGCTCATCGCATACCTGTACGGCTTGGCGATTGGGGTCCACCTGTTGAACCTCTTGACCATACCTTTCGTCGGGTTGATTTTCCTCTATCGAAAGTTCAACCTTCCCGCCATGACCGCCCATTTGGCGCTGCAATTCGGCGCCGCCATTGCTCTGTTCCTTGCCATGATGGCAAAAGCATCCCCCGCCATGCTGGCGTTCTTTATCTTCGTGCTTCTGGGCATCGTGATCTGGGAATTGGTGTTGATCAACCGCCACGGCTTTGCATCGTTTATCCGCTGTCTCGCCTTCTGGTCCGCTGCGGGTTTGATGATTGTGATTATCAACCCGGGATTAATCCAGGGCATCCCCTTGCTTGCGGAGAAAATCGGACCCGCCGCCCCCATCCTTCTGTTCTTGATCCTGATCGCGCTCGCATGGTGGGCAATCCAAAAGAGAATACATCTCGCCTCTCTCTTAATCACCTCTGTTCTGCTCATCGTGATTGGCTACGCCACGTACAGCATGGTCTTTATCCGGTCGTCGTTGCAACCTGCCATCGACGAAAACAACCCGGACAACCTCACTCGGATCTTGTCCTACCTGAAACGTGAACAGTACGGCGAGCGGTCGATCCTGACCCGGCAGTGGGACAATAATCCCAACTATTCCAGCGAATGGGATTTCTTCTGGCGGTATCAGATTAACTACATGTATAACCGATACTTCCTGTGGGAATTCGTCGGGATGGATGGTGAATACCAGGGCGCCAAACCCGATGTCAGCAAGTTCTACGCGATCCCATTCCTGGTCGGGCTTTTGGGACTGGGCTACCATTTCCAGAAGGACGACAAACGCGCGCTCGCCGTTATGGCGCTATTCTTCGTGACAGGTTATGCCATCATCTTCTATCTGAATGAACCCGATCCGGAACCCCGAGAACGCGACTACACTCACGTCGGTTCCTTCCTGGCTTTCGCCATCTGGATCGGAATCGGCGCTGCTGCCATCCTGGAGATGTTAGCCAACAAGATCAAGCAGAAAGGGGGGGTGCGCTCTTTCGCGATGGGAGCCGCCACCATACTCCTGGTCGGTTTGATCCCTCTGAATATGGTGGTGAAAAACTTCCGGATGCAGAATCGCACCGGCAACTATGTCGCTTGGGACTACTCCTATAACATCCTTCAATCCTGCGAACCCGATGCCATCATCTTCACCAACGGCGACAACGACACATTCCCGGTCTGGTATCTCCAGGAAGTGGTCGGCGTCCGAAAGGATGTCCGCGTCGTCAATCTGTCGCTATTGAACACCGGGTGGTACATCAAACAACTCAAACACCAGGATCCAAAAGTCCCCATCAGCTTCACCGACGAATATATCGACACCTATCTGGATCAACACGATGTCAACGCCTTGATGAAGCGATATTGGCCCCGAGATAAGTGGCATGTTAAACTGGACAGCCCAGGCGGACCGATCTCCTGGGAATGCCCTGCCACCATGTTCGTGCCGGTCAGAGGATCGCCATCCCGAGAAAATAACTTCCTGCGTGTCCAGGACATCATGATCCTCGACATCGTCCGCACTAACAATTGGAAACGCCCTGTCTACTTCGCCGTCACCGTTTCCACCGGCAACATGTTGGGGCTCCGTGATTACCTTCGTATGGATGGTCTGGCACTCCGGCTGGTCCAAACTAAAGACCAGATCGTCGAACCGAACATCATGTGGAAAAACTTGACCCAATCCTATGAAGGTCACTATAGAAACCTGGGCAATCCCAAAGTCCACTTCAATGACAATATCCAGAAATTGTTGCAGAACTACCGATCGGCATTTCTCCAATTGGCGTACTACTACTCCAGCATGATGCCGAGCGGTAGCGTCCCGTCGATTCCTTATGAAAGTCTGGCGGACAGAGTCGCCCATTTCGATGAGCTCCTGCCGGGTCAGAAAGTCCAGGTCATCCTCGACAAGATGGAGGCGGAAATGCCCGAAGAGGTCATTCCGATCACCAGCAACGAACTGCTGATCCAACTTGGACTGATGTACCATAACGTCGGGCGAGACGAAGAACTTCGGAAACGAATAGATTACCTTCGACAGCAACCCGATCTGTCCTTCCTCGACGGATTGCGTGTCGGATCAGTATATCTGCAGTATCTGAGAGATGACAGCGCAGCCGACCAGGAGTTCCAGAAGATCCTCGAGGAATATCCCGAAAGCGACTCGTATCTGAAGGTCGGTACTATCTACATCCAGTTTGGTTCCCCCGCCAAGGCGGAGAAATACTTCGAACAGGCTCTGGCGTTGGAACCCCAAAACGGGCAAGCCGTCGGAGGTTTGCTCCGGGTCTATGATGAGACCCAGAACTGGGGGAAAGCTGTTCAGATACTGGAAGATTGGTTGAAGAATCATCCCCAGGACACATCTGCCAAGAACGAATTGCAGCAATATCGACAGAAACTTCAAGACGTCAACAAGATAGAACAACCTTGAAAACCGGAGGAAAAGCCATGCGTAACTTTGCCGTGATTACTCTGACCCTGTGTGTGGCAGCACTGATGATCCAGACATCTGGTGCGTTGGCTGACCGCATTCCCAATCAAAGAGGTCTGGAATTCCGAGCCGGATTCAGCCACTACTTCATGGATGATCCAAGAAACCTGGTGGATTCGTACCAGGATGGCTACACTGTGAGCACAACCCCTGGTGCCCCAATGCTGGGACTCAGCCTTCTGTACAAGACCTATCCCAATTTCGGCTGGAATATAGGTTACAACTATATCATGAATTCCACCCTCAAGGCGGAAGGTCCTGAGACAGTCGAACTCAAACTGCGCGGTCATGAATTGTTCGCGATGGGATGCTACTACATGCCACTCTGGAGTGATTGGACTCTCCAATTCGGTCTGGGCGTGAATGCCTTCATGGGATCGATTGACCGCGATCAAGTCTCCGGAGGCTACCGGGACGCTTCCGGTCGGTCCCTGGGCTTCCTGGCTAACATCGCCGTCGAATTGCCTTTGAAGGAGCACCTGGGGCTGAAACTGGGAGCCGGCTATCGCCGAGCCCTGATCGACCAGGTCGCATACCGGGACGCTAGCGACCGCGAACACACCGTGTTCTACGGAAGCCGTCCCCTCGAGCTGGATTTCTCTGGCTTCTACGGACATCTGGGTCTTGCGGTCTATTTCCAGCCCGCTACCCATTTCAAGACCTACGAAGACTGATACTGCGCGAATACTCCTTAAGTGAGGTCAGTGCCGCAGGGCTTGCCCGCCGTCAGCGGGTAAATCCTCACCCTGCGGACTGATGACTGTCAGGTGAGGACACCTGACAGCACTCAGATTGTGCTGCCACCTCTCCGCAGGTGGCAGCGGGTGGTGTCAACTACGGAGACTTGCCCGCCTCAGGCGGGCTAGCCTGCGGCGAGCAGGGTTGACACCACGAGTCCGATGGCTGATGTTGTCACCTGAGAGTCCGCCTCTTGTGCCATGGGCAATTACGGGCTGGAGGCGCGTGCGACTTTCGGTTGACAGTTTAATCTGACGTTGCGAGGCTGTCCCCGATCCGGAGGCTAGCCTGCCTCAGGCGGGCTAGCCTCGCTCGCTATTCTTGGAACCCGCGGAATCTGTGGATGGGATGCAACGTGCGCTTCCATTGGCATCTCATCCAATCTGGTGCTTGTCAGATGATATCTAACTTATTCCGCGGGGTTGAGGACACCCTGCGGCACCGATTTGTTGGATGACCGACTGATACCCCAGGGAGAAGAGTATGATCCAGGTCGCAGTCATCATGGGATCCGCCTCCGATCAGGAAATCATGTCGCATGGCTTGAGATTGCTTGACTACTTCGCGATCCCTTACGAATCAACCATCCTGTCCGCCCACCGTAATCCCAATCGTCTGGATTCCTATCTCGCCGAAACCCAAGGGAAAGGGGTGCGTGTGTATATCGCCGCCGCGGGAATGGCTGCCCATTTGGCGGGTGCTATCGCTTCCCGAACCGTATTGCCCGTCGTCGGTGTCCCTTTAGCTTCCAGTGACCTGAAAGGTATGGATGCGCTACTGTCCACCGTCCAAATGCCTTCCGGAATTCCGGTAGCCACGATGGCAATTGGTAAAGCCGGCGCGGAAAATGCCGCAGTCCTGGCAGCCCGAATCCTGGCGCTGTCGGATTCGGAACTAAGGGAGAGGTTGGAGGAGTATATGAAACGTGGATCTCGTGTCTGATTACGGCATGGGCATCTAACCCACGGCTAATCACGGGCGGGCAAACCATGACACCTTGCATTCTAATCGATGAGTCTGCACTATGAGAATCCTGGCGGTGATCCCCACCTATAACGAGCGCGAAAATATCGAAAAGGTCATCAAGGGGATATTGGGATTGGGTTTGGATATCGACGTCTTGGTGGTGGACGATGGGTCGCCTGATGGTACTGGTGATATCGTCGACGCCATGCAAAAAGCCGATCCGGGAATCCATCTGATCCGCCGTGAAGGGAAAATGGGACTGGGAACCGCCTACGTCCGTGGATTCAAATTCGCAATTACCAATAATTATGACCTCGTGTTCGAAATGGACGCTGACCTGTCCCACGATCCTGAAGACATCCCACGGTTTCTCGACATGATTCCCGATTATGATCTCGTGATTGGTTCGCGATATGTCAATGGAGTGTCTGTGGTCAATTGGCCCCTTTCGCGTTTGATACTTAGTTATTGCGCGTCGCTTTATACTCGCATCATCACCGGCATCCCGGTCAAAGACCCCACCGGCGGATTCAAATGCTTCCGCATCGAAGTGCTTAAAGCCATTGATCTTGACCGGATTCGGTCCGGCGGCTATTCCTTCCAGATCGAGATGAACTACAAAGCGTGGAAAAAAGGATTTCGAATCAAAGAAATCCCCATCATCTTCACCGACCGTACCGGCGGCAGCTCGAAAATGTCCAAAAAAATTGTCAGGGAAGCCATCGTCATGGTCTGGAAGCTCCCGATTAAGAACTTCTTCGGCAAGTGAGGAGGTCGTCGTGGTGTCAACTCTCCGCAGTTGACGCCACTTACTGCCACCTACGGAGAGGTGGCAGACTGATGATGCAATGTGTCAGGTGGGGATACCCCACACCACCCCGTATTCCGTCACACGAGGGCGTGTGACGGCACCGCGACAGACAAGTCGTGCTGACAGACCGCTGAGGGGCTTCGGATGCCGCCCTCGTCTGCCAGTTCCCCATTCCACCACACGAGGGCGTGTGACCGCACGGACAGGTGCGTGGGCAGGACGCTCATGCGACGTCTTGGGACGGCTCGATCATGGACGTTAGTGTCATCATCGTCAATTACAACGTCAAATACTTCCTTGAACAGGCGCTGTACTCCGTCCAAAAAGCCTCCGCCGATCGCCAAATCGAAATCATCGTCGTGGACAACAACTCCCATGACGATTCTGTCTCCTGGATCCGTAGAATCTTCCCGGATGTCACAATCATCGCCAACACCGATAATGTCGGCTTCGCCCGAGCCAATAATCAGGCGATGAAAATCGCCACTGGTCGATATTTCCTGATCCTGAATCCCGATACTATTCTCCAAGAAGACACCATTGACGTCCTCGCACGATTCCTCGATTCGCACCCCGAAGTCGGAGCGGTCGGACCCAAAATCATCTTTCCCAACGGCGTGTTCGACTATACTTGTCGCCGAGGTTTTCCGACCCCGTGGGTGTCATTTTCCAAACTATCCGGACTGTCCAAACTCTTCCCGAAAAGCCCTCTCTTCTCGAGATACAATATGACATACATCGACCCGGACGTTCCCATTGAAGTCGATGCGCTGATGGGTGCTTGCATGATGATGCGCCGGGAAACTTACCAGGCGGTCGGCGGATTCGATGAGGACTACTTCATGTATGGCGAGGACATCGACTGGTGCTTCCGGATCAAGAAGACAGGCTGGCATGTCCATTACTACCCCAAGACCCAAATCATTCATTATAAGGGCGAAAGTACCAAGAGAGCCGGCACGAAACGGAACAAGCACTTCTACGGTGCCATGCATCTCTTCGTGCGAAAACACTTCCACCACAGATTAGAGTGGTTGTTCCACCCCGTCCTGGATGTGGCAATCATCCTCCGATCGCTGATCGCCAGCATCGGAAAGCTGGGCAGCGCCCTGGCGGCACCTTTAGCGGACTTGTGCCTGATCGTCCTTGCCGTGATGTTGTCCCGATACCTCCGGTTCCAGGAGTGGCGGTTGTTCGGCGGCTCGTTGATTATCACCATGATCTACGGGGCAATTTGGCTGACCACATTCGCCTACCTCGGTATCTACGGACGGCACAAGCAAGACATGCCTCGGATCGTCGGTGCCACAGTCCTCGGATTCGTCATAAATTCCACCTTCACTTACTTCGTCAATATTTTTGCCTATTCCCGCCTGGTGGTTCTGATGTCTAGCTTGATGCTCACCACGGCTCTTCCAGGGTGGCGATGGACGCTGATGCACATTAGGGCAAGCGGATTGGGGGCGGCTTTTCGTCGGCGCCGCACACTCGTGGTGGGATCGGGTCAATTGGGCGGGACCATCGTGGAAAAACTGACCTCCCTTCCTAACACTCCCTATGAAGTCGTCGGCATGGTATCCTACGGCGATGAAGGCTGGAAACCGGTTGAACATAGCATCCCGATTCTCGGTCACGTCAACGATCTCGATCTCATCATCGCAGAGACTCATCCCGAAGAGGTGATCTTCTCCACCGAATCAGTTCCATTCGAGGAAATCTTCAAAACCATATCGGCGCTGTCCCATCGTCACGTTAACTTCAAAGTGGTCTCGGGTGACCTGATGCGGCAATCGAATGGTCGATTACCCCTATTGGATCTGGAATACCGTCAGAAGCGCGGCTGGAAACAGACGGTGAGTCGTGCGGTCAGAGTGATATTTCGTTGACCCTGAATTCTTCACTTCGTTCAGAATGACGCAGTGATATGGAAGCCTTCATATTGGACTTCGAAAAGCCGATCATCGAATTGGAGCGGCAGATTCGCGACATGAGAAGCCTTTCCGACACGGGTTCGGTGGATTTGTCCGAGGATATCGCTCGGTTAGAGCGGAAAGTGGAAAAGCTTCGGGAAGAGGTGTATTCCAAGTTAACCCGTTGGCAAAAAGTCCAATTGGCGAGGCATCCCAGTCGCCCCTATACGCTGGACTATGTCAAGCGGATCTGCTCGCAATTCGTGGAACTGCATGGGGACCGTCTGTTCCGAGACGATCCGTCGATTATCACCGGTCTGGGCGTCGTTGATTCGCGGTCGGTGGCGATTGTCGGTCATCAGAAAGGTCGAGGCACCAAGGATAATTTGCATCGGAATTTCGGGATGCCTCATCCGGAAGGGTACCGAAAAGCCCTTCGGGTCATGAAACTGGCTGCCAAGTTCCGGATTCCTATTGTCACGTTGATCGACACTCCGGGCGCCTATCCGGGTTTGGGCGCGGAAGAGAGAGGACAAGCGGAAGCCATTGCTCGAAACCTGTTTGAGATGGCAACTCTTCCCGTGCCCATCCTGACCGTCGTTATCGGGGAAGGCGGAAGCGGGGGGGCTTTAGCCATCAGCCTGGCGGACCGAATCGTGATGCTCGAATACGCGGTCTACTCGGTTATTTCGCCTGAAGGCTGTGCGTCGATATTGTATCGCGACGCCCAGCAGGCTTCCAAAGCCGCCGAGGCGCTTAAACTGACCGCCCGAGACTTGATGGACCTGGGCGTCATCGACGGCATCATCCCCGAACCTCTGGGAGGCGCCCACCGCGACGTGGATGTGATGGCGGAATCCGTAAAACAGGAAATTCTTAGCCAACTTGAGACCCTGATGGCTCAGCCCGTCGAAGAACTCCTCGAACGTCGAGTGCAAAAGTACCAGAAAATGGGCGTGTGGAAAGAGTAGCAGCCCGCTTTCCCTTGCGCAGTGTAGGGGAAGCTAAAGGGTGTCAATTCCTTCCTCCCGGTATCCGGAGGGAAACTGAAAGGTGTGGCACGGGCGTCCTACCCGCGATAATCCATGGGCAAGATGCCCATGGCACAAAAGAGGATTGGGTGCTGTCGGGTGTCCCCACCCGACAGACGTCCGTCCCCACAGTGAGGACACTCTGCGGCACCAAGTAGTTGCCCTTCCAATTCTTCCCTTGATAACTCATGCTGATTTCCACAGTCGACATCCGCGCCCGATATAGCGAAACCGATCAAATGGGTCGTGTGTACTACTCCAACTACCTGGTGTACTTCGAGGTAGGGCGAACGCATCTGATTCGCCAATATTGGAAATCCTACTCCGACCTCGAGAAGGACGGGTACTTCCTGCCGGTTCTGGAAGCCCATTGCCGTTATCGTAATCCAGTGGGATACGATGATCTGATCCGAATCGAATCCATGCTGACCTTTGCAAGACCCACCATCCTCCGCTTCGATTACATTCTCACCAATCCCGAAAAGTCGTTCCTGATTGCCGAAGGATATACTGAGCATTGCTTCATGACTCGTGACGGAAAACCCCGTCGAGCTCCTGCCGAGCTCTACCGATTGGTGCGAGAAAACCGTGGCTGACACGATGGTTACTCCATCCAAGACCATTTTGATCACGGGCGGCACTGGATTGATAGGCAGCCATCTGGCTGAACGTCTGCTCTCCCTGGGCTACAAGGTTCGATGCTTACTGAGATACCCCGACAAACGGCGTTGGCTGGGCGATCTGCCCGTGGACGTTGCCCCGGGCGATATTACAATCCCATCCACCCTTCCCGACGCAGTGCGGGGAGTCGACGCCGTAGTGCATGCCGCTGCGCTGTTGAATGCTCGATCCGCCGCCGACTTCGTTCGATTCAACGTCCAGGGCACCAGGAACCTATTGGAAGCATGTGCCGGCGCGTCCCCATCGCCCACGCGTTTCGTGTATTGCTCCTCGCAGGCGGCTGCCGGTCCGTCGCCCCCGGATCGACCGATCACTGTCGATGATCCTCCGAATCCGTTGACAGAATACGGCAAGTCGAAGCTGGAGAGTGAGCGTGTAATCAGCGGCTTCCGAAACACGATCGAAACCGTGATTATTCGTCCTTCCGCAGTCTTCGGACCCCGAGACAGACAGGTTTTCCTCTACATCAAAGTCATCGCATCCTGGCGAATCAAGCCCTTTTTCGGCAGTCCCGGCAACCTGGTGTCAGTCATCTACGTGACCGACTTGGTCGAAGCCCTAATCTGTGCCTTGGTCGCACCCGGGGATCGTTTGCCCTCATATCCCATGTTCGTGGCTGATCCCCAACCTCACACCTGGGCACAGATCGCCGAAGAAATGGAAAAATCGCTGGGGTGTAAGGCGTTGCCTCTAGTGATCCCCCGCCCGGTGGTTGAGGTGGCAGCTGCAATCTCGGAGCTATTCTCCGGTCGAAATTTGGGGGCGTTCAACCGAGAGAAAGCTAAGGAAATGCTTGCTTCATCCTGGTGGTGCGATCCAAAACCTGCTATCGACCATCTGGGCTGGAAGACCGTGACGCCCCTCGAGACGGCAATACAACAGACGGTGGATTGGTATCGTTCCCAGGGTTGGATCAAGGCGTGACATCAGTCTCGTTCTCGGGTACATCTCCTGGCTGACGTGCTGTCAGGTGTCCTCACCTGACAGCACAATTTCCCCCCTACGATCGTAGAGGGGAACAAAAGAGGGGTCTGGTAGGTCGGGTTAGCCTTGCGTAACCCGACAAAGATCTTACGACCCGTGCACGATTCAAAATCCGAATTGTGGTGCTGCCGGGTGTCCTCACCTGGCAGTACAGAGTACGATCCAAAATTGTGGTGCTGCCGGGTGTCCTCACCTGGCAGTACAGAGTACGATCCAAAATTGTGGTGCTGCCGGGTGTCCTCACCTGGCAGTACAGTGTCGCATTTCAAAATCCGGATTATTGGCTTGACCTTTTAAAAAAAACGCCCTATATTATCGCATCGAACCAGTTTGTCGTGGGCAATCAAAGGAGGTCGAGTTGAGCTGGCACAAAGTCACTTCCGTGATATGCCTGGCGTTGATCCTGTCGGTTGGGAACAGTCAGGCTTTGGACAAGATGTCGATCGCGGTGATGGACATCGAACCTTTGGGTGTGGACTCGAACATCGCCAGAACCCTTTCTGAAAATATGCGCACCAAACTCCTAAACACCGGACGCTTCGAAGTTCTGGAACGAGCTCAGATGGACCGATTGATTGCGGAGATGAAAATCCAGCAAACCGGATTGACCGATATTCAAAATGCTGCAGAACTCGGAAAAATGCTGAATGTGGAGAAGCTGATTATCGGCAGCATCGGGCAAATGGGGAACACCTATCAGCTGAATGTGCGCTTGGTGGATGTTTCAAAAGCAGTTACTGAAGTGGCGGAAGGAACTGAATGCCCGGCGAAAGAGGAAGCCCTGCCAGCAGCGATTGAGGAATTAGTGCAAAGAATCGCCCTGAAAATACCGATTCGAGGGGCTATCGTCAAAGTCGAAGGCGACCAGATCTATATCAACATCGGCGAGACCCATGGCATCCATACCGGACTGACCCTGCGAGTCGTTCGAAAAGGCGAACAAGTCACTGACCTGGAAGGAAAGGTGCTCGGCACGACAGAGACCAATGTTGGCGTCATCTTGATCGAGCAAGTCCATCCTCAATGGTCAATTGCCACGGTATATGGCGAAGCCGCCGGAGAGATGGCGCCCGGCGACTGGGTGCTCCTTGACCTGAGCGAATCGCGGACCATGGAGACCCCCAGCAAAGAATCTTCGAAGAAACCAGAAACCGAGCCCAAGAAGAAACCGGACGAGGGGACGCCCACCGACTTCGAACCCCCGCCCGCATTTTGATTAGACTGTCATATCAAGTGCTGTCAGGTGAGGATACCTGACAGCACCTTCAAAGTCAAACGGAAATAAGTTCGAGTGCAGTCAGGTGTCCTCACCTGACTGCTGATTCCGAATCAATTGGCAATACTTGGGAGGTGTTATCGTGAAACGAATCATCGTCTGCGTCGTGATGGCGTTATGCTTCGCCTCGGTACTAAGCGCTGCTCAGGGAACTGTACACTACTCCATCGGAGTTAGATATGAGCTGGCATCGTGGGATTTCAAGGGCGCTTACTATTACAAGACCTGGGACGATTATCTGAATGATGTCCGAACCGAATTTGGCTCGGAAATGGGGAACCTATTCGGTCCCACCGCGTCAATTAGTTACGAGAAGTTCGGATTCTCCGTAACATATCTTCTGGGCTCTTGGAAATTCCCCAAATATCCGTACTGGTGGTCCGACGGCTTCTATATCTATGAAGACGAGGTGACCGAAACCTCCAAACGATCCGATCTGGTCATTACCGCATCATACCAGATCATACCACGGCTATCGGTATTCGTGGGCTTCAAGAACTTATCCCTGAAGACCGAATACAGGTTCCGGGACAACACCTCGTTCGACAGCGATGCGACAGCGACCGGCAGCGGTGCCGGCGGAGGGCTGTCCGGCTCCTTGCCCTTCACTCTAAGACTCCACGGATACGCCACAGTGGGGTATATGAAACTTGGCGGCGATCTTGATACGGAGAATATCATCGCTGAAGGAGGATTGAGGCTGTACTTCGGGAATGCCCCATTGTTCGGCTCATTGGGTTACCGCTATGAGTCCTTCGACAGCGGCGACACTATCCTTCACGGTCCCATCCTGACCGTTGCATTCTACAAATAGCCCTTGTGTTGGCAGACGCCTACGAATTGTGATTCCTCGTCTGCCAGCTGAGTAGGTCAGGATCCCTGCGATCCTTACGATTTAGTTCCCGCCAGGTTTCAAATGCAATGTAACCTGGCGGGGAAATTCCCCGCTGTCGGGTGTCCCCACCTGACCGCCATGATATTAACGTACTGCAGGGTGTCCTCACCCTGCAGCGTTCCGACCCTACTGCTTCTATGCCGTCAGGTGGTAACACCTGACGGCGTCCAAACTGGACCACGTCCAGTTTTCCCGTTTTGAATGGTATCCTATGGCGATCCCCCTTCAAAAATTCTTATCTGAAATCCAGCGGCAAGATGACTTCAAAGGTCAGTGGTTGCACCATGAGCTCATTCCCGCCTCGAATGCTACCTACGACACTCTGATTGACCTGGATCCAAGAATCGTCTCCGCCCTGGAATCAGCGGGAATCGCCCGGCTGTATTCCCATCAAGCCGATGCCATTCATCGCATTAAGTCCGGCAAGAACATCGTCGTCGTTACCCCTACCGCCAGCGGCAAGACCGAGATCTTCAATGTCCCTATCATCGACGCCATCCTGTCCGATCCGCGCGCCAAAGCCCTATGCCTGTTTCCGCTGAAAGCTCTGGAGCAGGATCAGTTGCAGCGATTCCAGTCCCTCGCAAGCTCTGTTGAGGGTGGTGAGGGTATCTCCGCCGCTATCTACGACGGTGACACCACTCCGTACAAACGCGCCAAGATTAAGAAAAACTTCCCCAACGTCATCTTCACCAATCCCGATATGCTGCACCACGGCATCATGGCGTACCATGCAGCCTGGGAAAGCTTCTTCGGCGATCTTAGATACATCGTGGTTGACGAGCTGCACACCTACAAAGGCATTTTCGGCAGCCACGTCGTCCAGTTGTTCCGTCGGCTGAACCGCATCTGCCGCTACTATGGCCGCGATCCTCAGTACATCTGCCTGTCCGCCACCATCCATAACCCGGTGCAATTAGCCCAGGATTTGACCGGAAAGCCCTTCGAACTGATAGATCAGAGCGGCGCGCCCCGACCGGAACGCCATTTCCTGTTCTTGAATCCCGACATCAGCCCAAACACCGTCGCCGCCAGACTATTCTCCACGGCGCTGGATCACGGTCTCCGCACCATCGTCTTCACCAAAGCCCGTGTCGTCACCGAGTTGATCCACCGCTATGTCCTTTTCAATCGACCTGACTTGAGCCCCGTTGTCAGCAGCTATCGTGCCGGATTCCTGCCGGAAGAGCGCCGCGAAATCGAAGGCAAATTGCAGTCCGGCGAAATCTTGGGTGTAATCTCCACGTCCGCATTGGAACTTGGAATCGACATCGGCGGTTTGGATCTGTGCCTGCTGGTTGGTTACCCCGGCACCATTGCCACCACCTGGCAACGGGGCGGTCGCGTCGGTCGGAAGGATCAGCCCTCAGCCGTGATCTTGATTGCCCAGCAAAATGCCCTCGACCAGTACTTCATGCGTCACCCGGAAGACTTCTTCGGACGCACTTTCGAGTCCGCCATCGTCAACCGCGACAACGAGGAAATCCTGAAAAGCCATCTGGAATCTGCCGCCGCCGAAATCCCTCTGATGGAAGGCGATTCCCAGTTCGACATTCAAGCGCACAAAAAGGTCATCGACGAATTAGTCTCCACCGGTCGCCTCCTGCTTAGCGCCACCGGCAAACACTATTTCGCTTCTCGAAAGAATCCCAGCCGGCTCGTTAGTATCCGATCCATCGGCGAAACGTATGCGATCTTCGAGCGGGACACCGGCACCAGAATCGGTGAAGTCAGCGGATCGCAGGTGTTCCGGGAGTGTCACCAGGGCGCCATATACTTGCACCGCGCCCGTCAGTATGAAGTCGCAACTCTAGATATCGAAAAACGCAACGTCTGGGTCCGCCAGGTTGACGTACCTTATTACACGCAATCTCAATCTGAAAAACAGACAGAAATAGTCGAAAACCTGGAAACCCTGACGGATGGTTTGATTACCGCTCATCGCGGCATTTTGAAAGTCACCGAACAGGTCATCGGCTACGAGAAACGCAAAGTCTTCTCCGGCGAACGCATATCCGTCCACGCTTTGGAATTGCCCCCGCAGTCCTTTGTCGGACAAGGGATCTGGCTGGAGATCCGCCGGCAGATGATTGACGAATTGATGTTGCGTGGACGCCATTCCATGGGCTCTATCCATGCCACCGAGCACGCCGTCTTGTCCCTGATTCCCCTGTTCGCCATGTGCGATCGCAATGACGTCGGCGGTATTTCCTTCGAGTCCAATCCCCAGGTCGGCGCCGGAGTAATCTTCTTCTATGATGGCTACCCGGGCGGTGCCGGACTCACCTGGCATGCCTTTGAAGTCTTGCGCCCCTTGCTGCAAAAAACCGCCTCCCTGATCGGTGAATGCCCCTGCGAACAGGGCTGTCCTTCCTGCATCCATTCCCCAAAATGCGGCTCCGGCAACCATCCCCTCGATAAGCAAGGTGCCCTCGATCTGCTGACTTGGCTCCTTGCCGACACCTTCCAGCCCTCGGAACCTCCACAAACGCTTGAGGAGAACAAAGAACCGAAGATCGAAATCCACGTCAGCTCATTGGGAATGACAATTGAGCACTCAGCCGACGGACAATCGTCTTCTCCTTTCCCCGAAGACTTCCGCATCCTTACCTTCGACCTGGAGACTCAGCTATCTGCCCAAGAGGTTGGCGGTTGGAACATGGCGCGTCTAATGCGCCTGGCAGTGGGCGTCATCCACGACACAAAGGACAACGATTATCATAGCTACGGCGAAGATAGGGTGGAAGACCTGATTGCGCACCTCCACCGAGCCGATCTGGTCGTAGGATTCAACCTATTCCGGTTCGATTATCAGGTTCTGCGCGGTTACACCATGGACGACTTTCGTTCCCTGCCCACCTTGGACATTTTCAAAGAAGTGTTTGATGCGCTTGGAGGCTATCGACTGCCATTAAGTGCGCTGTCAACTGTGACCTTAGGGTTGGCTAAGACCGCCGACGGCTTGCAGTCTCTGGAATGGTTCCGCCAAGGTCGTCTCGACCTGGTCACTGAGTACTGCAAGAAAGATGTGGAAATCACCAGAAACCTATTCCTGTTCGGCGCTCAAAACGGGTATTTGCTTTACAATAGGAGGCAAATTGGCGACGTCCGTGTTCCCGTGAATTGGAGCTGGGAACGCATCAGGAACCTAAGGGAAAAGGGTTGATTTCCATTGATTTTTGGCTTTGATGGTTGTATATTTAAGGATAAGGGTTCTTCCCCTCTACGAAGTAGGGGGGAACACAAAGGAGGTTGCATTAGAGTGCTTTCAGGTGTCCTCCCCTGACAGTGTTTGGGTGCTGGCAGACGCCCTCGTCTGCCAGTCGAGTAGGTCAGGATTCCTGGGTTCCTGACATCTTAGATCTCCTCAACGCGAACGAGCTACGGCAATCTTATTATGTCTACCCACCTCAAAAAAGTCCTGGTCGCCAACCGCGCCGAAATCGCAGTCAGAGTGATCCGCGCTTTGCGGGAATTGGGGATCACCAGCGTCGCCGTGTATTCCGATGTTGACCGGGTCGCCTTGCACACCCGTCTCGCCGACGAGGCGTACTATATTGGTCCCCCTCCAGCCATCGACAGCTATCTGCGCATCGACAGAATCCTTGATGTCGCCCGAAAAGCTAAAGTCGACGCCATTCATCCCGGCTACGGTTTCCTTGCCGAAAATCCGGAATTCGCCCGACAGGTCGAAAACGCTGGATTGATCTTCATAGGACCTCCGGCGGATGCCATCGAAGCCATGGGATCCAAGACCCGAGCCCGTCAAATGATGAAGGAAGCCGGTGTGCGAGTGATTCCCGGCGCTATGGAAGGCATCACGGACGACAAAACCGCACTGGATATGGCAAAACAAATCGGTTATCCTGTGTTGGTCAAAGCTGCCATGGGCGGAGGCGGAAAAGGGATGCGGGTGGTCAGCGACCCGAAAGATCTTATCCATTCCATGGAAGCCGCCCGCCGCGAATCCAAATCAGCCTTCGGGGATGCCACAGTGTACCTGGAAAAATACCTGGAAAACCCCCGCCACATTGAATTCCAAATCCTCGCCGATCACCACGGAAATGTCATCCACCTGAACGAACGTGAATGCTCCATCCAACGCCGGCATCAAAAAGTCATCGAGGAAGCCCCTTCGGTAATCGTCACTCCTGAAATTCGGCGGGAAATGGGCGAGGCTGCCAAACAAGCTGCCCAAGCCTGCGGCTATCGGAACGCAGGAACCGTCGAATTCCTGATGGACAAGCACCGCAACTATTATTTTCTCGAAATGAACACCCGGCTCCAGGTCGAACATCCCGTCACTGAAATGACCACCGGCATTGACCTGGTCAAAGAGCAAATCGCAATCGCCGAGGGACATCCGTTGCGTTTCAAACAACGCGAAATTCCCCTGCGAGGTCACGCTATCGAATGCCGCATCTATGCCGAAGACGTGCTGGCTGGCTTTCTGCCTTCTACCGGCAGAATCACGTACCTGAATCCGCCGGACGGACCCGGCATTCGCGAAGACACCGGAATCAACGAAGGCGGCGAGATCACCATCCACTACGATCCCATGATTTCCAAACTGATCGTATGGGGTTCCGACCGCCATGAAGCGATTGAGCGCATGATCCGAGCCCTGAGGGAATATCATCTGACTGGCGTCAAGACCACGATTCCGTTCTGTCTGGCGGTCCTGGAAAACGAGAAATTCCGAAAGGGCGAATTTGATACCCATTTCGTGGATCAGGAATTCCACAGCACCTACCTGGAGGAAACCGGCAAACAGCTGGAACCCGCTATTGCAGTGGGCGCCTTGCTCTATCATCTTAGAATGACACAGCGCGGGAGCCTGAAGCCGCCCCCGGAAACCGGCGTGCAAATCAGCCCGTGGAAAATGCAGGGTCGCCGGGCGAGTATGGATCGCCTTTCCACGTGACGGTGCTGTCAGGCGTCCCCGCCTGACAGAATATTGTATCTGTGCCTTCGGGTGTCCCTACCTGCCAGCATCAGGTGCTGCGGGGTGTCCTCACCCGGCAGCACGACGAAATCATGACATACATCATCACCATCAACGGTCGCCCCTACGAAGTGGAACTGGACGAATCGTCACCGTCCAACATCCGCTTGAACGGTGAGCAGATGACGTTCGACATGCGCCAGGGCGTCCATCCTCAGAACGTTTCCCTGATCCTCGACAATCAATCGTTGATGTTCTGGATCGAGAAAAACGAGGAAGGATACCATGCCCATTGCCAGGGACGAGATTTCAACATCGTGGTAGAGGACGAAAAAACCCGGCAGCTAAGATCTGTACTGAAAGCTGGTGGCGAAAAAAGCACGGTGAGCTCTATTAAAGCCTCCATGCCCGGCATGGTGGTCAGAATCCTTGTCCAACCCGGAGATCGAGTGCGAAAGGGGCAAGGACTGCTGATCGTCGAGGCGATGAAGATGGAAAACGAGATCAAATCCCCCCTGAATGGCACAGTGAAACAGATTCGTGTCGCCCCCCTGGAAGCCGTGGAAAAAGGGGAAATGCTATTGATCCTTGAACCGGAATCCACTGGTGACGAAAAATGACAGACAAGGACAAGATCGAACGCGAGAGAGCGCGGTGGGAGCAACAACGACTGGAACCCCTGGAGAAAAAAAATCCCCCCCGCAAATCGGCATTCAAGACCATTTCCGGACTTGAAATCGATCCCCTCTATGTGCCCGATCCATCCTTTGATTACATGGAACAACTCGGCTTTCCCGGAGAGTATCCCTTCACTCGGGGCGTCATGCCAAATACCTATCGCGGCCGCTTGTGGACCATGCGGCAATACAGCGGCTACGGCACCGCCCGAGAATCCAACGAACGTTACCGCTACCTGCTTTCTCATGGTCAGACCGGCTTGTCCGTTGCCTTTGACCTCCCCACACAAATCGGTTACGACAGCGACCATCCCTTAGCTCGCGGCGAAGTCGGCAGAGTGGGAGTCGCCATCGATTCCATCAGAGACATGGAGGTTCTTTTCCAGGATATCTCTCTGGACAGAGTTTCCACTTCCATGACCATCAACGCTACCGCCCCGATCCTGCTGGCTCTCTATGTCGCAGTCGCACAGCAACAAGGTGTCCCGGCGTTCAAACTGAATGGCACCATCCAAAATGACATCCTGAAAGAGTATATTGCCCGAGGTACCTACATCTTCCCGCCTCGGGAATCCATGAGGCTGGTCACGGACATCTTCAAATTCTGCCGCCGGGAGATGCCCAATTGGAACACGATCTCGATCTCGGGCTATCATATTCGGGAAGCCGGAGCCACGGCTGTCCAGGAAGTGACCTTCACTCTTGCCAATGCTATCGAGTACGTGAAAGCCGCCATCGACGCTGGTTTGCGAGTCGACGAATTCGCCCCACGTTTGGCGTTCTTCTTCGGTTGTCACAACTCCTTCTTCGAAGAAATCGCCAAATTCCGAGCCGCTCGCAGGCTATGGGCGCGCATCATGAAAGAACGCTTCCATGCCAAGGATCCTCGCTCCATGATGCTGCGGTTCCACACTCAAACCGCCGGATGCACGCTCACCGCTCAACAGCCCGAAAACAATGTCGTCCGCATCACGCTCCAGGCTCTGGCAGCAGTGCTGGGGGGCACGCAATCCTTGCACACCAACTCGCGTGACGAGGCATTGGCATTGCCCACCGCTGAATCTGCCAAGATCGCTTTGCGCACTCAGCAAATCATCGCCTTCGAGTCCGGCGTGGCGGACACGGTCGATCCCATCGGCGGCTCCTACTTCGTCGAGTCCCTTACCGACCGTATTGAGGAAGAAGTCTCGGAGTATCTAAGAAAAATCGACGCCTTGGGCGGCGCGGTGACTGCCATCAATAGCCGGTTCTTCCAGACCGAAATCGCCAAGAGCGCCTATGCATACCAAAAAGCCGTCGAATCCGACGATGAGAAAATCGTAGGCGTGAATTGTTTCCAGGAAGATGACGGCGCCAAAACCAGACTGGAAATCCTGAAGCTCAATCCCGAGATCGAAAAAGAACAGGTGCGGCAGCTCAGAGAATTCCGTTCCACACGCGATACTGATGCCGTCAACCGCAGCCTCGACGCCATTCGCAAGACAGCAAGCAGCGCCGATGAATTGATATCGCCCATATTGCACGCCGTCAAATCGAGCGCCACTCTTGGCGAAGTATCTGATACCCTGCGCGAAGTTTTCGGAGAGTATGGAAGCGATGGATCTTGACGAAACAAATTTGCGAAACCTCTTGAAGAGCAAGGCAATTGGCAACAACTTGTGGGTCTTTCCAGAGATAGCATCCACCAACGACTGGTTGAAAGACTTCGTGCTCAGAAATGACACCCCCAGCGGAGCATTGGTCATCGCCGATTTCCAATCACGGGGAAAGGGCAGGATGCACCGGAACTGGATCTGCCCTCCCGGAACGGGCTTGTTGCTCTCGCTCTATTGGATCCCCCGCCTGTCAATATCTCAATGGCCCCTGTACACCATGGCTGCAGCCATGGCGGTGTATGACCTCCTCAGCAAAGTTGCTTCCGATTCCGGCGACGTCCGTTTCAAATGGCCCAACGACATCTTAGTCGGCGACAAGAAAATCTGCGGTATCCTGGCGGAAACCGCGACCGCCCGCGGAATCGTAATCGGAATCGGGTTGAATGTCCTGCAGGATCAGTCCCAGCTCCCGGACGACCAAACCACTTCGGTCGCAGTGTGGACAAATCGGAAACCCCAGCGCCTGCAGGTGCTTCTCCAACTGCTTTCCCAGCTGGAACACCGATTCTTGCAGGTGGACCAAGGGCAGGTAGTAGAACTGCTTGACGAGATCAGTCAGATGGGCTTGAAAAAAGGTAGCAAGATTAGGGTCCAAATCGGCACTCACACCTTGACCGGAACCTACCAAGGCTTATCGCCCAGCGGCACGTTGAAACTGCAGACTCAGGACGGTCTGGTGCATGAACTTGCCACGGTGGACAAATTAACACATATCGAACCATAGGTGATTATGCTCCTGACATTTGACATTGGTAATACCCATATCGTCATTGGCATTTTCCAGGACGATCGGTTGATGGGACATTGGCGCGTAGCCAGCGCCGTTCCGCGAACCGAGGACGAATTCTGGCTTCTCTTGCGCGCGTTCCGAGAGTCGGAAGAACTCGGAAATTCCCCGATCACCGGCTGCGCCATTGCATCCGTTGTCCCCGATCTGACGGAAACGGTCGCGACCGCCGTCAGGCGTTTTGCTGAGGTCGAACCGCTGATTGTCAGCTCCAACACCTGTCCTTTCCTGGACATCCGATACGCATCTCCGGAGACTGTCGGCGCCGATCGCCTGTGCAATGCTGTCGCCGGTTTCGACAAATATGGAGGTCCCTTGGTCGTCGTTGACTTTGGCACGGCGACCACCTTCGACGTCGTCGGTCCAAAAGGCGAATACCTGGGCGGCGCCATCGCCCTGGGTGTCGAAAAAGCCGCCTCAGTGCTGCATCACGTGGCTGCCAAACTCACCAAAGTGTCACTGGAGTTCCCCGAATTTGCCATCGGCACTACCACCGAAACCAGCATCCAGTCCGGTCTCCTATACGGCACCGTGGACATGGTCGATGGGATGATCCGTCGAATCTGGAAAGAAATAGGAACCACGGAAGTTATCGCTACCGGCGGTTTGGCAAACCATATCCAACCCCGGACGAAGCTGATCGCGAAAGTGGAACCTTTTTTGGTCTTGGAAGGGTTGCGTCTGATCTACCAACGGAATCAGTCATCATGAAAGCCATTTCGGCACGAAGCAGAACCGTGAACTTCGGACTTGCCCTCCTTGGTGCCGTTGCCTCGGCAGCAGCCTCCCCACCTGTTATTGATGTCGTATATCCTCGGGCTCCGGAGCTCGATAGTAACGTGGTCATTGCTGATGTAGATTCCAACTTCGTCTTCGGATCGGTCAGACCCCCGGAATCGCGGTTGACCATCAACGGAATACCTGTGAAGATATATAATACCGGTGCATTTCTGGCGTTCCTGGTTGTCCCGAAATCCGATCAGACCTATCGCCTTCGCGCCGAATACAATGGCGACAAGGCTGATACCTCTGTCACATTCCAGTTCCCGGGACAATTGCCGAGCGACACCACCGAAGCCCCAGTCATCGCTTGTCCGACTTTGATTCGATTCCTGCCCGGCTACAATGTCACTCGGACTGCGGTCGATGGCGCGTACGACCTGTTTCCTATTGAGGATACCCGCTGCGTCGCATTGTCTCAAGAGAAGAATTACCTGAGAGTCCGTCTGACTTCTTCCCGCTACACCTGGGTAGAACCTCGTTTCGTGGAAACCCTGTCCGGAGCAACCGACCAGAGTCCGACACCCATCTACAAAATCGTCTGTCAGTCTGAATCCGGAGCCACCCGGATCTCGATCCCCGATGTCAGCAGACCGCTCTTCCGATTGGAAGACCTCCTGAGCCCTTCAGAAATCCGTCTGACATTGTACGGTGTTGTATCCCATATCGACTTAGTGCAAATGCGATACGATGACCCCATTCTCGACCGTCTGATCTGGGAACAGGTCGAAGACGGCGTGACGACCATACACTTGTATCTGAAGCATCCGTCCTGGGGTTACTCCGCCCAATGGAATCAGAACGATCTGGAGATTGTCCTTCGACACCCTCCCGACTTTGAGCAAGGACTGGAGTGCGTCACCGTCGCGATCGATGCCGGTCACGGCGGCGAGCAGGATGGAGCGATAAGCCCCACTCGCCTCCTCGAGAAGAATTTGAATCTGACGCTCGCTGACCTTCTGCAGGAACGTCTGACCCAGGACGGCTTCCAAGCTATTCTCATACGGAACGACGACGAAACGTTGGGACTCTATGACCGCATTGACCGAGCCCGAAAATCGGGCGCCAGCCTGCTCATCAGCATCCACCATAACGCATTTCCCGATGGAGTAAATCCGTTCGCCAAACCTTATGGAACCGGCACGTATTATTACCATCCCCAGAGCCTCGACCTGGCTCGCCTGGTGCACGAATATCTTTTGCAGGGAACAAAACTGCCCGATGATGGATTACAATATGACAATCTGGCTTTGGTCAGACCCACGGATATGCCGGCGATCCTGATTGAAATCGGACATATGATCTTGCCTGATCAGGAAACGTTTCTCCAGGATGCCGCATTTCAAAAACGATGTGTGGCAGCGATCTCACGAGGGATCAAGTCATTTGTGAACGCGCGTCGAAAAGGTATGTAAGGAATGTCATGAAACCAACGTATCTCACCAAGGAGGGGCTTCAGCGAATCGAAAGAGAGCTGAAAGAAATCAAGGAAGTGAAACGCCCGGACATCATTCGAAAAATTGCCCACGCCCGAGGGATAGGTGATCTCGCGGAAAATGCCGACTACCACGCTGCCAAAGAGGAATTGGTACGATTGGAACGGAAAATCTTCCAGTTGGAATCTATTCTTGCCCGGGTCCGTATTATCGACAAAAGCGACGTCCAGGTCGATCAGGTGCGATTGCTCACCCGCACTACCGTGTTCAACGAAACCCGCGGCGTGGAAACCACCTACACCTTGGTCTCATCGGAGGAATCCGATCCCACCAATGGCAGAATCTCCATCGATTCCCCGGTTGGAAAAGCTCTATTGAACCGAAAAATCGGCGACCTGATAGAAGTCGTAGTGCCTTCCGGCACCCTGAAATTGACTATCAAAGAGATCCTGCCGCCGGAATAGTGCAGAATGAGCGGTGATTCAGCATGATTGACCATCCTATTAATCTTCCTGTTGTAAGCGTGAGAACAATTGGGGGCATCGAATTTGAAGAAAACTTATAGCAAATAAATACCAGGAGTGGACAGTGGCTGCACCCATACGACGTTTGTACCGGTCTCGACGTCATCGCGTACTGGGCGGGGTATGTGGGGGAATCGCTGATTATTTCAATCTCGATCCCGTCATCGTACGCATCCTCTGGGTCCTATTCAGCATCGCAGGAGGGGCAGGCATATTAACCTATATCGCCGCCTTATTCATCATGGAGAACGATCCGCGCGAAGACATCCCCCCGGAGGAGACCGCCCATCCCTCGAGCCAGCGCGCGTTCTGGGGAACCGTATTGATCGTCATTGGACTGGTCATCATGTTCACCACATTCCGATGGCTCTATTTCCCCTTCTTCCATATCCGCTGGGAAATCGTTCTCGCCACCCTATTGATCACGGTTGGGGTGGTCGTGATCCTCTTCGGCGGTATCTTCTTTGCATCCGGAGGCGAATCCAGACCTAACGAGTCAGCCCCCGTCGAAGACGCTCCTCAAGCAAGACCGACCACGGGAGTCAGACGCCTGTACCGCAGCCGAGATGTCCGCATTTTGTTTGGCATTTGCGGAGGACTGGCGAATTATTTCAACCTGGATCCGGTGCTGGTGCGTCTGGTGTGGCTGTTGTTAAGCTTCTTCTCGGGCGGCGCCGGATTCCTGGTGTACCTGGTCCTGGTCGTCGTCATCCCCGAAGAACCCTGAACAATGGAACATTCGAGCAATTGGACAATCCAGCAATTTAACAATTCGACAATTTAGCAATTCAACAATCGAACAATCGAGCAATTGAACAATCAGACAATTCAGCAATTCAACAATTTGACAATTTAGCAATTCAACAATCGAACAATTCACGAATTTAGCAATTTGACAATTCAACAATCCAACAATTTAACAATTCAGCAATTTGACAATTTCACAATTCCCCCTTCACTCTTTTTTTCATCACGACTA
>Ga0153916_10000024_pt1 | contig 93973 bp, 92 predicted proteins | sample Opewatmetagenome_FD_109642 | JGI IMG/M metagenome (GOLD analysis project Ga0153916, IMG submission 109642) | Freshwater wetland microbial communities from Ohio, USA - Open water 3 Core 3 Depth 4 metaG | ecosystem: Environmental > Aquatic > Freshwater > Wetlands | place: USA: Ohio, Lake Erie...
TGGATCAACGTTTACTGGTTTCTATGGTGGTTTGACTGGTGTTACGACTCCGCAGGATTTGACTATTTATGATGATTCTTCTGTGATGGCTGAGTTTACGCTTAATGGTCCTTATACTTTGACATTGGATAAGAATGGTACTGGTGATGGTACGATTGAGGCTAGTCCTGCTGGTCCTTATTATTATGGTGCTGTTGTTACTATTTGGGCGAATGCTTCTACTGGATCAACGTTTACTGGTTTCTATGGTGGTTTGACTGGTGTTACGACTCCGCAGGATTTGACTATTTATGATGATTCTTCTGTGATGGCTGAGTTTACGCAAGGTTATGGAATTCATCTAAATTCAAATTGGAATCTAATCTCTATACCATTCAATGAATCTATTAATAAAACAGATATAGTTGTATCTTATGGTGGAACAAATTTCAGTTGGAATGCAGCAGGAAGCATAGTCCTAAACTATATCTACGGTTGGAATAGAACAAATCAAAATTATGAAACCATAGATATTCTGGATCCTGGTTATGGTTATTGGGTTTGGGCATATCATGATTGCGAACTGTTAGTTTCTGGTAACATCACAAATGATGGCAATATTACAAACCTTAAACAAAAATGGAATATCATTGGATTACCCTATGATACATCTATTGCTAAAGAAGATCTCATTATATATTATAATAATATAAATTACACATGGCAACAAGCTATTAATAATAATATTATCTTAGGATTCATATACGGTTGGAACGGAAACACACAGAATTACATATTATCTGATTATTTAAATTCAGGATATGGATATTGGATGTATGCATATTATGACTGTATTTTGAAAAGAGAGGTGATTTAAAAAAATAAATTGAAACTTATTAAAACTATATTACACCTGAAAATAGAGGAAAAATTAGTTATCTGAATATATTGTAAAATTCAGATTAACATTTTTTTTCTATTAAATTTAATATAAAGTAGAGGGGAGGATATAATTTGAGAAAAAAAAGTGGTAAAAAGTTTATAAAAGTAGCTATTTCTGATATTATAGCAACTAGTTTAATTATGAGCGCTTTTGTAACTAGTTCATTTGGTACTACATTAGGTAGAGAAAAAAGTTCAATAATTTTTGGTTTTTTAACTAATTCATTTAATAATCCATTAAGCAGTGGCCCATCTATAACAAATATAAATGAAAGTCCTGATCCGCAAAAAATCAATGGATATGTAAATATTTCATGTAATGTTGCTGATCCTGATGATGTAGATGAAGTATATATAAACATTACTTATCCAAATAACAACATACAAAATTTTTCAATAACAGGAAATAAAACAGGGGATATCTATTATTGCAATCAAACATATGAGCTGGCTGGGCAGTATATATATTTCATTTGGGCTAATGATACAAATGGTGATGCTACTACTTCCTCAATACATAGTTTTTCTATAGTGCGATGGAATGTGGTTTTAAATGTTTCTGAATCTGGTGGTAAATACGACACTGCAGTTTTTGGTGAAGTAGATGATGCCTCTTATGGGAAAGATAATTATGATACTCCTAAACCACCGGCACCTGGGCATCCATATATCCGTTCCTGGTTTGATGCTGGATTAGATCCACCTTATGATGAACTTTGGGCAGATTACAGAGATTATCCTAATACATTTGAGAGTTGGAATCTCTACATTAAAACAAATACCACTCCTCCATTAATTGGAGATACTAATATCACTATAATATGGGATTCTGATGATGTGAATAGTACAGAATATGATGTAGTTGAATTGTGGAATGATACTGTTAAATTAGCTGATATGAAAACAGATAATGATTTTATTTTTAGTGCAGATTATGACATAACATATGATTTCCAAATCAAATGTAGAATGTTATATACTCCTGGTGCTCCTACTGGTTTTACTGCTACTGCTGTAGGTACTGATCAGATTGATCTTAGTTGGACTGTGGGATCTAATAGTGATAAGACTTATGTTGAGTGGAATTCTTCTCCTAGTTGGAGTTTGGGTGTAGGAACTTTGTTGTATAATGGTAGTGGTACAAGTACGTCGCATAGTGGATTAGATCCTCATACAACATATTATTATCAGACTTGGGGTTGGAATGAGACTGATGAGTTGTTTAGTAGTGGTTATGCTTCTGGTAGTAATATTACTTGGAATACGCCTCCTGTTTATGGAACTCCTTCTCCTGTTAATGGATCTACGGGGATTGATTTGTCATTAACTTGGAGTATTCCTATTAGTGATGGTGATGGTGATACTTTTAATTGGAGTATTGAGTGTAGTAATGGTCAGAGTAATAGTTCTGCTGGTGTTGTTGATTGGAATGATTCTGTTGATAATAATACTTCAGATAAAGATTCAACTGCTGACAAAGGAACAGAATCAAATTTTGACAACTGTAAAGAAATTGCACCTGATACTGATGTTATGACATTATTTGAGGCTGATCAGGCATCTTCTCCAACTGAGGTCAATGATAGTGTGGATTGGAATGGTGCAACTAAAGATAGTGTTGATAATAATGGTACTGAAAGTGGTTTTGTTAATGTTTTGAATGATTTAAATCCTGATAGTGATGTTATGACTCTTTGGGAGGAGAACCAGGGTATTCCTGCTGTTGATGAATATAAGTATGTTGCTACTGGGACTCAAGATTATGTTGCTTGGACAGAAACAGGAAATGATCCTTATATTAATACTGTTGAGGGTAGTAGTTATATTGAATCATCTGTGAGTGGTCAGGATGAGGGTTGGTTTACTTTTGATGATACCACAAATACTGGTAGTGGTTTTACTGTAACGGTTGAGTGTTATGCTACTGGTGATAATAATGATGATATAACGGTATATTGTGATTACACAGGTGATAAAGTTAGTGATGCAACTGTTACTTGTGCTAATCCAACAGGTTCTTATAGTTGGATTGCTAGTGGAACTGTTACTGGTTGTGATACTGCTACTGAGATTAATGCTTTGCAGTGTTGGTATGAAGAATTAAAGCAAGGCGGTCAGGGTACTATTCGTATTGATTGTTCTCGTATTCATATTACTCGTAATGCTACATCTGATTATGAGTTTGATTGGGAGTATCAGTTTAACGGTACGGATTATAATTGTACTTATGAACAATTGTGTTTTTATTTAACTGGTTCTGTGTCTGAGAATCTATTGGTTTATGACTGGGATGGATCTAGTTTCGGTAGCAGTATAGGAACGATTACTGGTATTGGTTGGACTAATATTAGCTGTTCCGATTTAACAGGTGGAACTTATAATATTCGTTTGCAGGATGAGAACCAAAGTAGTGAATCTACTAATCATAGTTGGACTATTGATGTTATGAAACTTATGTGTTGGAATGATTCCATTTATGATTATGAATTGGATGTGGAATACCAATTCAATGATACTGAATATAATTGCACAAATGAACAGGTTTGTCTATTTTTAACTGGTTCTGTTACTGAAAATATTTTAGTGGATTACTATAATTCTGGTTGGATTAATCTTGGTACAATCAGTAGTGCAGGTTGGAATAATTTTACTGCAACAGGTCTTTCAAGTTCAACATATAATATAAGGATTTATGACCAGAATCAAACCAGCGAAACAACTCAACACAGTTGGACAATAGATTGTATGTTTTTGCATTGCTGGAACACCCCAACTACAGATTATGAATTGTATATTAGTGGTTTAGATTATGATACGTTGTATACAGTGTGGGTGAATGCTTCTGATGGTTTTGGTGGTAATGTTAGTGAGTGGTTTGTGTTTACTACAAAGATTATTCCAAACGTTATTTCTTTGCATACTAACTGGAATTTAATCTCTTTTCCAGTTAATGAATCTATTAATAAAACAGATATCGTTGTATCTTATGCTGGAACAAACTATAGTTGGAATGACGCTGTAACCAACAATATAATTATTGGATTTATCTACGGCTGGAATAGAACAACTCAAAGCTATGAAACCATAGATATTCTGGATCCTGGTTATGGATACTGGGTCTACGCTTACCATGATTGCAACTTGTCATTTTCTAGTAACATAACTGATGATGGTTATATTACAGCTCTTAAACAAAAATGGAATATCATAGGATTACCCTATAAAACATCCGTTGCTAAAGAAAATCTAACTATATATTATAATGGTGTAAATTACACATGGCAAGAAGCTGTTAATAATTATATAATATTGGGATTCATATATGGTTGGGATAGAAATACTCAGAGTTACATAATATCAGATGATTTAGACCCCGGTTATGGATACTGGATGTATGCATACTTCGACTGCATATTGAAAAAATAAAGAAAATAAAAAAACCATAGTAATATAACAATAAAGGTGAAAAACAGTGAAAATTAAATATATAGTAGATAATAGGTCAATTAATAAAGTGTTAAAATTAACTATTATAATATTCCTTATTACAAGCTCTATATTTACACTCTTTAATTTATTTTTTATAAATAATACAAAAGCTTATGAAAATAGTGCAGAATGGGAGGTTACATTAAATATCACGGGTTCCGATGGAACAAAAGATACCGCGGTTTTTGGTGAAAAAAATGGCGCATCTAATGTTATTGATCAATACGATATGCCAAAACCACCAGATCCTCCTCAGATACCATATATAAAAGCTTCGTTCAACACAAATCTAGAAGAACCATATAATACTCTATGGAAGGATTACAGGGCCTTATCAGGAGATTATCAAAAGTGGAATCTAACTATAATATGGATTTCTGACAATAGTTCAACAACAAATATTACTATTTCCTGGGAAATATCTAATGTATCGGCAAGTGGATATGATTTAGTTTATTTGCATTCTCCTGATATTATAGATATGAAGACAAATAGTAATTATCAGTTTTCATCTTCAAATTCTGAACCACATAACTTTCAAATTGTTCTTCAGAACAAAGAATTAAATGGAACATCAGATACAAACGATATATTTTCTACACTTCTAATAGGTTTAATCATTGTTATTATTATCATAATAATAATCGCTGTATACATAAAGAAAAGAAAATAAAAATACCTTAATATGTTTAAATTAGATTTTATTTAAACAGTTAAATAAACAAATAAATTATTAATTCTAATTTAAGCAATTCATAATATAATTATATTAAGTCTGAATTTATGGTAGATTGGTATGAGTATCATATTTATAAATAATAATTATTCTAAACCTTTAAAAAAAATAGTTTTTTTTGTTATCTTTTTATTATTTATAGCATTATTTTTCAGATCAATTGATTTTATTATACATGCAAATTCTTCCAGTACCTCGGAGTGGAGTGTAACTCTTAATTTAAATGAACCTGGTGATGCAAATGCTAATGTCATTTTTGGTGAAACACTAGACGCATCTGACGGTCAAGATAATTACGATATGCCTCTACCCCCGGCACCATTTCCACCATATATTAATACCTGGTTTGACGCAAATTTAACTGAGCCATATAATAAACTTTTAAAAGATATACGCAAGTATCCTGATGACTATAAAATATGGAATTTATATGTTCAATGGGTTCCTTCTGATTATTCTTCTTCAACTGATATAACGATTTCTTGGAATAACCTTGATGTGTATAATAGTGAGTACGACTCTATGGTTTTATATGATTTTGATAGTGCTATTGTTGTTGCAGATATGTTTACTACTAATAGTTATAACTTTAATTCTTTGGCAAATATTCGACATCATTTCCAAGTTATCTGCAACTCTAGTGCCCCTTCTGTGAATAATCCACCATATACTCCCAATAATTCATCTCCATCAAATGGATCAACAGGAATAAATATATCAACTAATCTTAACTGGGTTGGTGGTGATCCGGATCAAAATGACATAGTAACCTATGATGTTTATTTTGGTACTACAAGTAATCCACAAATGGTTGTTAATAATCAATCAGATACAACTTATAATCCAGGTACTTTAAACTATAATACAAAATATTATTGGAAAATAATTGCTTGGGATGATAAAGGAAGTTGGGCTGAAGGACCTATATGGTATTTTACAACGGAATCCCAAACACCTCCCCAGAGTAACAACCCTCCAATTGCTGATGCAAATGGTCCATACCAAGGTTATATAAACCAAACTATCACCTTGGATGCTTCTAAAAGTTTTGATACCGATGGTGTAATAGAATTTTTCCGATGGGATTTCACAAGTGATGGTATATGGGATACAGAATGGATAGAAACAGAAACAATAACCTATGTATACTCAAGTGCTGGAAATTATACTGTTTCCCTTGAAGTTAAAGACGATAAAGGGGCAACAAACACTGATACATCAATAGTAACAATACTACCTATTGAAGAGGATAAGATTCCACCTGTTGCTGAAGCAAATGGTCCATACACAGGGCTTGTAAATCAAAATATAACTTTTGATGCAATTGGCAGTTATGACCAAGATGGAAATATAACTAAATATATTTGGGATTTCGGCGATGGAACAACAAATAGTAGTAAAAATCCAATACACTCTTATACAAATAATGGTACATACAAAGTATTTCTTGAAGTAACAGACGATAATGGTTTAACAGATAAAGATGAAACAATAGCTTATATATTTACTAAAGACTCAGATCAAGATGGATGGGGCGATGATGAAGAAAACAAATACGATACAAATCCCGATAATTCTTCAGATTATCCTGATGACTCAGATAATGATCACATCCCTGATTCTGAAGATATTGATGATGATAATGATGGATTACTTGATGTTTTGGAAGAAAAACTTGGCTCTGACCCTAAAAACAAATCAGATGTAAAAAATATCAGTGTAAATGGTATAACAAATTTTATTATTGACACTGATAATGATGGTAAAGTAGACATATTTTACAATTCATCTAGTGGAAAAACAACCACTATTTATTATAAGAGTAAAAATCAATATCTAATAGATGAAAATGGAGATGGTAAATGGGATTACATATACGACCCAGCTGGTGCACTTTCAAAATACATAAAGGAAGAAACAAATCCCACTTCAGAATTACCAATCATAATATACCTGTTATTAATAATATTTGTATTAGTAGTAATAATCATAATATTAAGAATGGTTTTCACTAAAAAATCATAAAAATCTTAGCTATATACAATTTGGATGAAATAAAAAATATCCATTTTGCAAGGAAAATCCAAGAAAAAATAATAAATAAATATTAAGGAGAAAAACTAATTTTTTACTTTTCGAACCACACTTAGAATTTTATAGATTCTTTTTTTAGTTGTTTTTGATCAATATAGTATATTTACTATCTCTAACTTGATTATAATGCAACCTTTATTTGTATTAAAAACTAAGTGTACCATTTGCGATAAAGAAAGCAATTAAATATTCTTTGTTTTAACTATTTATCTTGTATATTCTTCTCTATAAACCACTTGCCTCTATCATTATAGCATCAAATTTTCATTTAAACAGTAATACTCTCATGCCTTCTTTTAACCATATTCAAATAACTGTATTTTATACACTTCGATATCAGCACTTTTTTGGTTCCCAGAAAGATCAGAAGCAACTGCTTTTATTTTGTAAATGTCGAAAGTTGTAAATTCATTCCAATTCCATATATAAGGTGGTTCTGAAATCGTTGCTCTTAATACATCATTAATATAAATTTTCACCCAATTTATACCAATATTATCTTTTGCATCTACCTCAATATCTAACTTACTTATTATTAGTGTAGATGTAGCAGGAAGAATGCGTAACCTGAGCTGAACCACTAAAAAGTATATATAAATAAATCCTAGCTGTGGTGTTATGAAGTTAACTGTAGGTGGTACTATATCCCCCTTTACAGTTGTAAAGCTGTAGGTTTTATTATTCCAATTTCCAATTCCATCGTCTACCTCTACTTCCCACTCATATGTTGTTTGGTTGGATGAAAAATTCATATTCACTTGATTATATGTTCCATTAAAAACACTATAATTGATTCCAAATACATCCCACGATCCAGAATTGTTCCATTTCCATGTGATATTCATCTGATTACTTAATGAATGGCTAACACTTATACTCATAATTGGAATTAATTCAACATCAATTGCTCCATCTGCTGGATAAGGATCAGAAACGATAATTTTTAATTGCATCTCTTCGCTTCCAACAGAAATAAAAGAAGAAGGATTACTCATAGTATTATAAGATGTATTTATCCAACTGGCATCTCTTGCCACATTTGAAACACGAACCTCATCTATACATCCATCAAAATATGCGCTATTCGGGTCATTACTAACTTGACCGACATAAAAAACCTTTCCACTTGGGTTAATATCACCAAGTGTAGAAGAACTTACTGATGCAACATTTGAACCGTTAATATATAAACGAAGATAACCACCGGCATCACGAGTAAGTGTCGCAGCATGATAATACCAAACACTTTGATTTCCTGTTTCCACAGAACTAGAACCAACAGCATGATTAGCGTCATCTCTGAAATATACAGAAAACTTCCCATTACTACTGGGGCATCTAAAATCCCAATAAGCTAAACCACTACCACCATATCTATCCATCACACCAGAACCAGATGTGTCTGTATCACCATCACGTCTTGTCCAAGCTTCCATCATATATTCACCTGTACCAGGATTCAAAACACTACTTGTTCCAAAATTTATAGAATCATTGTCATCTTTATTATTAAAATCTATACAATAACCAATTTTACCTGATGCGGATCTATTACAAGGATCACCATTGTCTATAAGAGTTCCATTATTAAAATTATTAGTTGAATCAGTATAATTACCAGTTTCTTGATTTAAATGCCAAACAGCGAGAAAACTACTTTCCCATGTTCCAGCAACATTTTGCTGAGAACTACAATCACTATTGCCATAATACATCCAAACCTTAGTATCAACTGTATTACTAAGACTTGTTACGTTCACCCAGCAGACCAATTCTCCTGTTGTTCCATTATATGTCTCTATTTCATGGTTAAGTTGAGTATTATCACTATCTAGAACAAATGCAATATCATCACCATCAGGTTGAGCATGAGCAGCAAGATCAGAATCAGATGCTAGGCTTATAAGTACAGGAAAGTTAGAAAGGGTGGAGTCAACCTGTAAAGAATTTATCGTAATTAATTTTCGATAACTCCAATCATTATTCCACCAATCACCAATTGTTTTCCCAGTTGCATTAACCTTTTTTGTCTGAAAAACAAACATTGTCGAAGTTACTAACATAATAATTAACAAAAATATTCCTATCTTTTTTCTCATAATTAATATACCTCCCTTTATCTTATTGTATATTTAACATTAATTTAAATATTTCTGTTAAAATTTATTTGCAACAAAATGAATATATAAAAGCCTATATATTATATTTTATAACAACCATATGGTTTAGGAAATCTTATTATTGACAGATTAAAACTATTAGGTCGATTTATTTTACACTTTACTTTTCGTTACATTAAGAATCTATCTCGTTTATATTTTCATTAGTAATAGTATACCCCACAAATATTACTTGATCCTCATAGGATAAAACTTGGCATATGGTTGAAGGTCTCTCTATTATTGTATTATTTAGTAGAATATTCATAAGATTCTTTTTTTGAGTAAATAAGTTTTTAAATTCTCTTTTACTTAGAAAAATAGATATTTATGGAGCTTGTACCACTTCCTGAGGTCGAAGAAACATTAGAAGCATGGAAAAAGAAAAAACAAAAGAAGAAGAAAAAGGAAGCTTTAGAGAAAAAAGAAAAAGGTGATTCTAATGTCAAAAGTTAGAGGTTTATCCTCTGAACGAATTGCAAAAAGACTACTAGAAAGCAAAGGATTTCGTGTTTTATCAACAAAACATCAAATCTTAGATAAAGGAGAAAAGATTGCAGAAGTTGATATCATTGCTGAGTCACCAACTGGCGAGCAATATGCGGTGGAGGTGAAAGCAGGCAAAGGAGATGTCAATTCTTTACGTCAGGTGTATGCAAACTCTAAACTATGTGGTTATAAACCAATGCTTATTTGCAAAGGATATACTGATGATGCAACAAGAATGGTTGCAAAAAAATTAAAAGTAGATGTTGTTGAGTTGAGTGAATATTATTTACTACTTGAACCAGAAGAGCTGGAAAGCATTGTGAAGAGGTGTATTGAAGAAGTTTTTGAAACACATGGTTTTCTACCATTTTCAGTAGAAATTACAAAAAATGATCAAAGAATATTAAAAACAATCTCAACTGCAAAGGATTTCGATAAAGCAGCAAGTAAATTAAAAATAAATCGTAAAAATCTTGGAAAGATAATAGAGAATTTAAAAACTAGAGGAATACTGCCCAGTCGGTCACTAAGCTTTCAAGATTTAAAACAATGTTGTTCTTCAATTATTGCACGAAATGAAATACTTGATAAACTAGAAAGAATAGAAAAACGATTGAAATGAATAACTATCACAGCGTTCCATCAACAGATTCAAAGCCTATTCACTTAGCACTTTTTTATACCCAGATTGCTGATCAAGAGATTCAAATTATTAAACAGGTTTTAACAAAAACTTACTCTGGTGTAATTGATGTTTATAAAGCAGGAGAAATCAAATTAGTTGACGAAGCATATAATCCAAATAGAAATCAGTATGATGCAGATATCCTCCTAAGATACCTTTTGGAAAGAAAAAAGAGTGAGCTTGCACTCTGGGTTATAAACAAGGATATTTACTGCAAGGGTATGAATTTTGTTTTCGGATATGCAATGTACTACAAAGGAGCAATTCTTTCAATCCATAGATTACAAACCCAAGATCTCATAGAAAAAGAAGCAATCCATGAAGTTGGTCATATCCTTGGTCTTGAACATTGTACAAATCAGTGTGTGATGCAATATTCAAATTCGTTGTGGGATGCAAAAATGAAGCCTTCCTTTTTATGCGAAAATTGCAAAAGAAAAACTACATCTTTTATAAATGATTGAAAAGGCAAAAAATATCCTAGTATTTAAAGAAAAGCCAGTTTTTCTTTTGATCTTTAAACCTTAAAAGGCAATATCTTCCTACCAATTTTTTTCCATTTATATGAATAAGAATCTTATCTTTTTTATTTTCATAAGTTTCATATGTTCCTTTATCCCAAATCTCAACAGCTTCATTACGATAAGGTTCTTCTGAGATAACACCTTCAAAATCAGCATAATCAATTGAGTGATCCTCAGTTTGAATCGCTAAACGTTTAACACCTTTTTTTACTGGTGGTTTTTTGGGTACAGCCCAACTTTTCAAAACACCTTTTATTTCCAAACGCAAATCATAATGGATATTTTTTGAGTAATGTTTCTGAATAACATAAATATTTTTTTTACTATTCATCTCTTAGCAACCTTATATTTCAACCATTTACCAGTTGAAAAATCTTCTACAATTAAATCACTAGTATTTTACATCTTTATATAAATGATAGAGTATGTAATTATGCCCAATTGTTAGTTATCATTATTAATTTATCAATATTATTATTCTAATAGCCATCTCCATAATGATACAAAAAAAATAGTTTTATCTTCAGTGTGCTCTTCATCTTCATAGTTTTCTGTTATTACCAATCCTTTTTTAAGTTTAAATTCATCCATTGCGTTTAATAGTGCATTTATCTCTCTGTTTTTAACATCTAGCTTTTCTAAATCCCAGCAGACTTGTATTAATTCTTTAACATTCATCCCTTGTTTTACTACAAAATCAACCTCTTGATGTTTTTTATTTTTCCAGTAATATATTTCTTTTCCCTTCCTCATTAATTCTTGGAACACAATACATTCTACAAGTCTACCGATATCTTCAGAAAATCTAAAAGAAACAACATTTCTTAAACCGGTATCAATACAATATGCTTTTCTAGCATTCAACTCTTGTTGTTTCAATGAATAAGAAAATAGTTTTACCAAATTTATTAGATAAGAATATGTTAAATAATATGAAAATCTTTCAACAGTGTCTAGGCTTAATCCTAAAAAATTCTTTATTTTATTGAAAGAGTTAATATTAGAAACGTTAGTTAAATAAAACTTTGATAATTCTTTTAATTTATCAATGTTTCTTATTTGATATCTTTCTATTATATCTCGTGACAATATATCATCAAAATATCGTCTTAGAATTTCTTCTTTTTGTTCACTTAAAACAACTCTAGGAAATCCTCCCCATTTTATATAATCTTTTAATGATCTTTTTATATCAATTTTTTTTGATACTATATCTAGTTTTTCTTTGATAATTATTTTATTAAAAAATAAAAACTCTTTAAAACTAAGTGGATAAACCTCCAGGGTAATATGTCGTCCGGTCAGAACTGTTCCAAATTCTGAGCTTAATAGTTTTGAAGATGATCCTGATACGATAATAAATGCTTCTTTTCTTGCATTTAATGATCTTACAAATTTTTCCCAACCCTCTATCACTTGTATTTCATCAAGAAAAATATAAGATTTTCCTTTTGGTGAAATGTATTCTAAATACGTTTCATAAATTTCTTGTAACAGATCTAAAGAGAGTTCTCCAAAAAATCGCGGATCTTCAAAGTTTACATACAGTATATTTTCTTTTGATAATCCTTTTTTTAATAAAGTTTTTGCATATTGCAGCATTAGTGTTGATTTACCTACTTGTCTTGCACCAATTATAGTAAGAACCTGGTCTGTTTTTATGAATTCATCAATTTTTTCTAGGTATGCAGTTCTTTCTATTCCTGTACTTATTTCTTTTTTCCATAAATTCCAGTCTTCAAGAATTTCTATTATTTTTTTTGAATCCATTATTTATTTCTAAGCAATTTAAGATTTATAAAGTTTTCTATTATATCGGTTGATTTTATTTAAAAATGACCGATAAAGATATAATATTTTAGATTGAGCTATACAATAAAAATAAGAAAACAATGTTAAAATTTATCAAATTTTAATAAAAAGATTGAAAAAAAATAAAAAAAATAAAAGATGTTTTAATGAGATTTATTTGCTTTAGTTTCTTTTAGTTTTAAAATTCAAAATGAATAAAGATATGCTGTCGTTTAGAAAAATTTTATAATCAAATAAATTATAAGAATTATTAATTTTTGATAATCTTAGATTTGAGCAATTAAACTTTTAACATCCTTATTCAAAAATATTATATTAGAGCCAGCTTAACTTTTCAAAATATAATTATTTTCCAAACATAAAACATGATGAAAATATTTTTCTAGCCATTTCTGAAAATATAAATATCTTTTTACTATTTATCTAATGGCTACTATATATTTAATCCATTTACCAGTTGAAAAATCTTCTACAATTAGATCACTAGCATTATTTACTTTTTTATTTGTTCTTGCAACAAGAATTCCACCATTACCCATTTCTTTATACCTATTTGATGAAAAAATTGTTAAGCATTTATCTTTGTATATTGAAAAACCTAATGCATCATAGTCATGTCCTCTAACAAAAACCTTAGCATTTATATCTTCTAAAAATTCTGATAAATCATCACTATTAAAAGAAAAACCTGCTCCCCTAAAAGTTAGTGAAATAACTGGATCACTCCAAACCAACGCTTCAATAGCCATTTTATCATTTTTTCCAATTCTTCTTAAAAAATCTAAATCAGCACCTTTTATTATCCCACCGTGAGCTGCAAAAACATTATTTGCAAGAACCATCAAAGGCATAGCAGAAAAAACTTCAACGTATTTATCATGAAGTTTGTAGGAACCAAAGCGTTTTATTATTTCTGATTCAAATTCATAAGGTAAACAAGGAATAATATAGTTACATTCATGATTTCCTTTAAGTAAAACTATTTTTTCTGGGTAACGATATTTTAGTAAAAGCAGATAAGTTATATTAAAAATTGAGCCCCACTGGCTTGGTTCGCGATCAATATAATCACCAAGAAATACAAGATGATCTAAATCAATTAATCTTTTTATTATTGATTTTGTTGTTTTAAAATCCCCATGTGTATCGCCGATAAATCCAACTTTGCCACTAAGTTCTAATAATGTTTTTTCTTTCTTTAATATAGGAATTATTTTATCTAAACATTTTTCTATTTCACTTTCATCTAAATTTTTTACTCTATCAGGATCATTAACAACATCATCAATTATATTTTCTATATCAACCATTATATATCCAAATTAAGGATTCATATACAAAAACCTTTGTTTAATGTATATATTTATGTTTAGTGATATGCTTGAAAATAATTGGTATTGATCTAGCTGGTAAAACAAAAAATCCAACGGGTATATGTTTATTAAATGACAATGAACTAGAATTCAAAATTTTAAATAATGATAAACAAATTTTACAAACTTGTTTAGATTTTAAACCAGAATTAATAGCTATTGATGCACCAATTATGAGTGGTAAACCCAGGATTAGAAAAGCAGATAGAATCATGAAAAAATACAAAGCCCTACCTCCATCTTTACCAAGTATGAAAAAATTAACAACACGTGGTTCTAAACTTGCAGAAAGACTTAGTGCAAATTATAAGGTTATAGAGGTTTTTCCAACAGCAACAGCAAAGATATTAGGAATTTATAATAAAAACTATAAAAAAATGGCAGAAAAACTTGGAATAAAAATCAAAAACAAACATGAACTTGATGCATATCTATGCTGTTTAACAGCAAGATTGCATTTAGAAAAAAAAGCTATAAAAATAGGAGATAAAGAAGGAAACATTATTGTGCCAAAATAGTGTTTTTCCTATATTTAAAATATGTTACTAATTTATAAACAACTTTGTATTACTACCTTCTGGTGAGAGGAAAATGACAAAAATTCATGATGCTAAACTTATTGGAGGAATAGGAGCTATTTTAATGCTTCTTGGTGGAGCTGCTGTACCTGCTCTTGGAGCAATAATAGGATTAGTATTACTTTTTATTGCAGTTAAATATATTGCTCAAGACACAAAAAATGATTCAATATTTGATAATTATTTAATGCATTTTATCTGCACAATAATTGCAATAGTAGCTATATTTGTAATCTTCTTTGCATCTATTGGAGGATTTACATTTTTTACTGCTATGCAAAAAGTTAATTTCCAAGATCCTCAAGCTGTCTGGGATTTCTTTAAACCTTATATTGCTTGGTGGGTATTGGGTTTGGTTATTGGATGGATATTTTTCGTGGTCGGTGCTTTTTACTTGAGAAAAAGTTACAATTCTATAGCTGAGCATACTAAACAGAATTTATTTAAAACAACTGGAACTATTTATTTTATAGGAGCTATTACCTTAATAGCAATAGTTGGAATATTAATTATACTAATTGCTAAAATAATTGAAATTGTTGCTTACTTTTCTTTACCAGATCAACTTCCAGGTGCTGAGCAAAATCCTCAAATAGTTTAATAATAAAATGTAATTTTAAATAAATATTAAAAAAAGAGAAAATAAAAATAAAACCTATTCCTCTTTTTTTTCTTCCTCTTTTTTTGTTGCTGTGTCTTTTACTTTTTTTCCGAAACCTTTTATAGCTCCCCAACCTGTTTTTCCAATTTTTCCAACTACCTCACCTGTTTTTTCAGCACCTTTTTCAATTTTTCCTTTCTTTTCTTCAGCCATTAAATAACAACTCCCTTATTTTTTATAAACAACAGATTGTTTATATATTTTTCAATTCTTTTATTTACATAATGTATTTATAAATTGATTTCCAGATACTAATAAAATAGTAATAGCTAATATAAAAACACTGATTAAAAATACTACTTTTTTTTCTTCATTTAATAAATTCATTGTTTTTAGTTGCTTAAATAAAATTTAAAAGTTTTTTTAATAATGGGAAACGTTCAAATAATCTGCCAATTGAGATTAAGTTAAATGTTTTAGATTTAGAAATTTTAAATATTAAAGGATCTGACCAAGGGCTTTCAGCTCTGTGAATGTCCCTAGCTTTCACTTTAATATTGTACACACCTTTTTTAGACCATACATGAGTGATATTTATAGATTCACCAGAGTTAAATGGGCCTAACCATTTACTAAATGTACCATCGTCAAAATCCCATTTGTAATATATTTTATCCCCATCAAGATCAGTAGCAGATGATGTAAAGTTATATTCTTGATTTATTTTTCCTGATGATGAACCAAGGGGTATTTCTGGTTTTGCTGGGGGATTATTTTCATTAGTGAAAAAAGCAAGTGATGGATCACCAAAAAGATTTAATTGATAATAACACCATCTCATAACAGGTTGGTTAATTTTATAAATAAAATCTTCTTTAGAATCCTGATTTGCTTTACCAATTTCAGTTATATTTTCACCAAATACTGCATCCCAGAACTCTCTATGATATCTTTGAGAAGCACCATCTGTTCCACCAACTACACCCCAACCAAATCTAGCATTCATAATACCAGCAAAAGCAGCATATTCTGTTTTAACAGTTAAATATTCAGCAATGCAATCATAACCGTCAGGATCATCAAATCCACCAGCCATACAGCCTTGAGAGTAAAAAAAGAATGGCTCAGGATTTAAAAGAGAATAAACATCCTCATTATCCATTTTCAAACAATACCCATAGGAAGCATGACCTAGATGATTTATTATCCGAACTCCATTATTTATACTAGTAATAAGTTCTGATGTTGGCCAACCTTCATCAGGCCAGTCGCGATCATATAACTTGTCTATTTCATATACATCAGAAGGTATACCAACCGTTGTATAAAAATTGGCATTTGATCCATCAATCAACTCGTCCATATAATCATCACCCCATGTATCTGGATTTGACCAAAGATATTCTCCAACCATCAAAACTTTTCCATTTGAATAACCACCATTACTAAGATATTCTAACGTTTTATTTACAAAATTATTTACCTCAGTAATATCACCTACACAAGCTCTACCAACGTAAACCTCTGCAATTAGATCTACATCTTTACCATCATCTCCATCTTTTGGTTCTCCCCAGTATTCATCACCATCAAAGTTGTAGGTCCCATCAAGACAAGCATAATAAAGATCTGATGGCATAAAAGTAGTATCCCCACCATTCCAAGCCTGCACCCATAGCTGTTTAGCTGGAACAACATCAGCATCGCCACCAATAAGAACATACTCAATACCATATTCACTGTAAAAATCTCTAATATAATCTCTGATATCCTCAGGAGTTACTTTGCTTGGTATTAATTTAATATCAGATAGTGTTTTTATAACTGTTTTAATACCCTGAGCATCATGAGCATCCTTTAAAGGTTCAAAACCACTTTTTAAATCATCTGTTGTAATAATAAGCATATCATAATTTTCTGATGAGACAGAAGTTGAAATGTCTCCTTGGTAAATAATATTTGGATTATCAACTTTTTTAATTACCTCAGTTTCATCAGATGTTAAACCCCTATATAATGAATCAACGTCATTTTCTGCAACGGTTTTAACATTGACTGTTAAATCTTTAAAATAAAAAAGCTCACCAGTTGAAGGAATATACTGAACTGGATTTAATGAAAGAACTAGAATTTCATAACCTCTAAAACTATAAGTACCAATAATATTGAATAAATCTACAGGGAAGATATTCTCAGAATTATAAATATCCTCATTTCTGATTATTACATTGTTTATACTAGATTTTAAAATTGGTATCGGTTCACTAACAGGTTCTATATAAAAACCAGAACCCACAAAAACTCTTTCACCTGGTTTAACTTCTATATCAATTAGTTTAGAATTCAATGGAAGAAGAATATAAGCTTCTTTCTGTGGTAGACTAGGATAGCCAATATTCCCGCCACATGAAACACCATGCATTAATACACGATTATAAAAATTACCATCAATTACTACATTTTCCAATAAAGGTGTTTCAAATGAATACTGAACTATAATATTATTGTTGATATCATCTCCACCAACAGCAACTATTGAAAAAGCTGATAAAAATAATAGCAAAACTACAAAAAACGGTTTTATTTTTAAAATACTATTTATATTTTTCATATCTTTCTCCACCATGATTTTTATGATTTTTATTTGCCCCTTTTCGAAAATATTAACATATGTTAACATTTTTAACTACTTAAATATTATGAATATTTATTAATAAGCTGTAAATTTAAAATTAATTGATTAATAAAAAAAATTCATATAAGATTAAAAAGTATAATTAAACACTAAGCTTTATACTATAAAATAAAAAAAACTACTTATTTTTTCAATAAAATATAGTATTTAATTAATTATGCAACATTTAAATATGCTTAATTTGTTTTTTAACAACTTAAAAATAGGGGTTTAACTCAACTATGAGTTATGATGTAGCTATAGTAGGTGCGGGTCCTGCGGGCTCAACCACTGCAAAATTTTTAGCTGAAAAAGGTTTAAAGATAGCATTGATAGATAAAAGTAAATTCCCTCGTGATAAACCATGTGCAGGTGGTTTACCTTCAAGAGTTTTAAAACGGTTTCCATATATAAAAGAAAATGGTTTAATTGAATCTTATTCATGTGGTGGATTTGCTTTATCCCCTTCGTTAAAATATAAAGCTAAGGTGCAAAAAAAAGATCCTATAGTAGGTATGGTTCTAAGAAAAAAATTCGACATGGGTTTAGTACAATTAGCTGTGGACAAGGGGGCTAAATTAATTGATGGAAAAGCTGTTGAAGATTTAAAAATATCAGAAGAAAATGTAAAAATCAATTTAAATGATAGCACATCTATAGAATCTAAAATTATTGTTGGTGCAGATGGAGTTTGGAGTATTGTAGCAAAAAAATCAGGTTTAATGACTTCAATTAGATCACATGGTATATGCGTATTCAATGAATATGAACTAGGTGAAGATAAAATAGAAAATTTATTTGGTAAAGAAAGAATGTGTTATTTACACCTAAAATTCAAAGATATTTTTGGTTATGGTTGGGTATTTCCAAAAAAACAACATGTTAATATTGGTATAGGAATGTTAATACCAAAAAAATATGTAAATGAATCAAGGAGAAATATTTTGGATGTGTATAAAGATTATTTTAATACACTAAAAGAAAATAAAGTGCTACCAAAAAATCTTGAAATAGGTAAAGGCCGTGGAGGTGCCCTACCTTTTTCTCCTCTTGATAAAACATATTCAAATCGAGTTTTAATTGTTGGTGATGCAGCAGGTTTTATAAATCCACTTACAGGAGAAGGGATTTATTATGCGATGGCATCAGGGGAAATAGCAGCAAAAGTTATTAATGGTTCTTTAGAAGCTAATGATATAAGTGTAAATTATTTATCAAAATACCAGGATTTATGGAAAGAGGATTTTGGTAAAGATCTTAAATATTTTCTAGCTGCAACAAAATATATGAAAAGTTCAAGTGAAGAAGTTGTAAGACTAGCAAGTAAAGACCAAAAACTAGCTGAAATAACTTTAGGAATAATTCATGGAGGTCTAAGTGTAACTAAATACCAAGGAAAATTAATTAGACGATTTGCATGGGTTAATTTTAAAGAAAGATTAGGTATATTATAATTATAAATGTACGATCCAATTGAACTTTCAAAAAAGACAGAAAGTATTGTTACTAATGGGGATTTAAAAAAATATTATCGTTTTCGTCCCACAGGTTTTTACGGTGGTATAGCAACTGCTGATACAGTTGGTTGTAACCTGCGATGTAAATTTTGTTGGTCTGGCAACAGTGTTTGGAATTCAAAAAACACAGGAGAGTTTTATTCTCCAGACAAGGTTGCAAATGAGCTGCAAAGTATAGCGCAGAGGAAAGGCTATAGGCAATTACGGGTATCTGGTGGGGAACCAACCATAGGTAGAGAGCATTTAATCAAACTGTTAAAGAATATAAACGCAAGTTATTTATTTATATTGGAGACAAATGGGATATTGTTAGGTTTTGATAAAACGTATGTTGATGAATTATCAGGCTTTAAAAATCTCCATGTGAGAGTTTGTCTTAAAGGAAGTGATTCACAAGAGTTTTGTATGTTAACGGGGGCAAAGATTGGTTTTGAATATCAGATTAAAGCATTAGAAAATTTAAGGGATAAAAAAATGAGTTTCAATATAGCGATTGTTTCTGTTAAAAAAGATAAAAAACAGTTTTTAGATAAATTAATTGAAATGGGTTTAGGAAAAATAATGATCGAGGATGAAGAAATTACTTTGTATCCACTTGTTAAAAAAAGATTAGAGGATGAGAAACTTTTACATTATTTTAATCATTCTTCCTCAGAACCGCTGTAATATTCGCCTCCACCTGCTGAAGATGGACTATTTTTTGAGGTTCTGGAGTATGGTTTATATGCACTTTGCTTTGATATAATCTTTGAGGTTTTCCTATTTTCTACAAGTTTTTGCAATTTTTTAGTAATATCATTCATTTCTCTCAACCTCACTTTCTATTATGCTTAACTATATCATGTTATTTATTAACAATATATTATGCATTAGTTCATGTTTATATTGTTTTCGTTTTTGCATTTTTATTCTATATTAAAATTAAAAAGATTCACCTTTTTCTTTTACATTAACATGTATTTCTTCAGTTGATTCTGAAGTTCCGTCGCTAACAGTTAGTTTTACTATATATGTCCCTTTATTATCAAAACTATGTTCAACTATTGCACTAGTATTATTATTACCATCACCGAAATCCCAGAAATAACTAATAACATCACCCTCTGGATCAAATGTTTCTGAAGCATTAAATGTAATATTTTCATCAACATTCACATTTACAGTCATAGATTTACCACGAGAACCATTTACAACAACCTCTATTACTGGTGGATTATTCTCTGTTATACCCTCACTTTTGTAATGTTTATTAACAAGATTATTTTCGTGATGATGCTCAATACTACTAATAACAGGTGTTAGTTTGTATTCCGTTCCTCCAGCATAAGCATGAAGTGAGTTTTCTAAATCAATATCAACTGTAATATTATTGTTACCCTTTGTAATATTAAACAAATGCAGTTGTTGAATCTTAAGCCATCCAGATGGAATTGTAATATTTTTTATTTCCCCTGTTTCATTTATTACACCTGTTGCATTAGAAACATTAATCCATAATTTGTCATAATCGCCTATCTCTAGATATGTGATATTCAACTGCTCTGTTATATTATAAACATGCAAATAAAGTAAATCAATAGTTATATTTTCTAAGGTTATGTTAACCCATCCTGAAGTTTCATTACCAGATTTATGAAGCTTAATTTCAGAAAAAGTCACATTAAGATAAGAAAAATTTTCTGTCGTGGGTTTATCCCCAATTCTAATTTCTGTAGGTGCCATATCCGGTTGTACCTGAGCACCTGATTCCTCTGTTTCTTTTATACATCCACTGAATATGGCCAAGATTGCTATAAAACCAGCGAAAATAATACAAATTTTCTTTTTCATATAATCTTTCCAGAGAATATGCTGTCCGGTAATATGATATTCTTTTATAAATTATTCGATAATTTTTTTTGTATATTTTTATTAAAAATTTTTTTATATTAATCTATATCTACAATTGGATTGTTTGCTACTTCTGATTCTATAGATGGATCTAATATGTCAATAAATAGAGGATTCAATGTTCCTGCATGTCTAACCTTTATTTTACCTTTAAGTTCTAGATCTCTTAGTTTATTTAAATCCTTTAAGGTTTTAGAAACACTATCTGAAACCTCTTTTAGAGTTGTGGCATCTCTACTTATTTCTTCTACATAACTATGCCACCATATCACATATTTTTTATCCATTTTTTCCTCCACCCAATAACAAATATAATTAATTCCACCTTTATAAAGCTAGTCCTAAAATATTATTCTATCTTATTTAAATAAATAACTAAATTATTTTACTTCAGGAGTTGCTTTTTCATCAAAAGGATTCAATCTAATAGCTAGTGAAAAAAGATATGGGTAATTATTTTTTAAGTAATTCATATAATCAAGCCATTCATAAACAAGTAAATTATATGCTCTTTTTATATCTCCAGCTATGTGCTCAGAATCCTTAGGTGTCAAAATTTTAACGTTTTTTCTGCTTCTTAACTCTTCATCAAGATGAAACACAGCCCTTAATAATTCTGTAAAAGATTCATGTTCCAATAAACTAGGATTTTCTAGTAAAAGTGTAAGAAAATCGTTTTTATTTATCAAAAAGTTACGTATTGTTTCTAAATCAATTTTATCGATTTCAACATCGTATTTATAGCTTCTTAATTTTTTTCTGATCTTTAAAAATTCATTTTCAGACCAATCAGTCGTAACTATTAAATCATTTTTTATTTTTTCTACGTTAGGATCACTATCAGAAAAATGTACTAGTAGTTTTGTACCAACCTCACTAAAAAACACACCTATAAGCATGTTTAGTTTCTGAAGTCTATCTTTTTTTTCTCTAACGTTAAGAACATTATCTATAACAAGGGTAACTAATAGTACATTGATAAAAACAAAAGCAATATCACCAATTAAATATATAAATATGTGATGAGGATCCCTAAAAATAATATAATGAATCATATAAACTACGGCTGATAGAATGATAAGAACAATCCCTAGAGTTATTTTCCAGTTATAGCGAATCGTTAATTCCCCCAATTATATTATCATAATACAAATTTCTTTATAAAGTACGCTAGATTTTTAAACAAAAAAATCAATATATAAAACTAATTAATAATCATCTAGATTATTTCTATTTGTATATCTTTTCCATTAAATAAACATCTAAACGTTTACCAAATTTTTGACCAACTTCCTTCATCACACCAATATGTTCAAAACCAAATTTTTCATGAAGATGAATGCTTAATTTATTCCCCTGTGTTATTCTAGCAATTATTGCATGAAGACCTACTTTTTCACCTTCAATAATTATAGATTGCATTAATTTTTTTCCAATTCCTTTACCCTGATATTTTTCTTTTACATAAACTGAAATTTCAGCAGTATCAGAATAAGCACATCTATCTGACCATTTACTTAAAGAAGCCCATCCAACAACTAATCCATTTTGCTCTGCAACAAGTATCGGATTTTTTGAACCATGATTTTCAAACCAAATTTTTTGTTCTTGTAAGGATTTTATTTCTGTATCAAATGTAGCAACAGAATTTAGAATAGCTTCGTTATAAATTTTGGTTATTTCCTTTAAATCTTTTAATGTTGCCTTTCTGATTTTAAGCATATTAATCAATACAAAAATCATAACGGTTATGTATTTATAAAAATCACAGTCTCCATAATACTAAGTTGTAGATTTATCTTCAAAAGAAAAGATATTTAAGTATACGTAAAATTGCTCAGACTGATACCATGCAAGAAAAACTTATTGTAACCGTTACAACTGCAAATGCTTGGATATATCCTGAAGCAAAAAATTACCCAAAAACTCCAGAAGAAATTGCAGAAATTGTTTATAAGTGTTATAACGAAGGAGCTAGTATTGCCCATGTTCATTTACCTAAAAATGCTTGTAAAAAAACTGTTGAATTAATCAGGGAAAAATGTGACATAATAATCCAAGGTGGTATGTCTAGTGATTCTATAAAGGAAAGACATGAGTTGTTTGAATCTAAACCAGATATGGTTTCGATAATTCTCAATCATCATGATGAGTATTTTTCTGGAATTGAGGTAAACAGATTACATCCACGAAAAGAACTTGAAGATTATTGCAATTTATTTAAAGAAAAAAATATTAAACCAGAGTTTGAGGTCTGGCATTATGGTTCAATATGGAATCTAAATTATCTAATTGAAAAAAAGCTAGTTGATAAACCATATTTTCTTACACAATTTCTTGGTTGGCCTGGTGGGACTTGGTCTCCACCAACAAAGGATGAGTTGGAACATAGAATAAAATATCTTCCTGACGATTGTGTATGCTCTGTGAGTGTTATGGGGCCAGATCAAGAAATTATATTAGCACATGCCATTGAATTAAAAAAACATGTGAGAGTTGGAACCGAAGATTATCCATATTTAAAAAAAGGAGTTCTGGCAAAAGACAATACAGAGCTGGTTAAAAAAATTGTTAAAGTTAGTAAAGAAAAAAAAAGAGAAATAGCTGATCCTTCAGATGCGAGAAAAATAATTGGTATCCACTAAATTGTTTATTTTTGGTGATAAAAAATGAAAATCGTTGGAGTGAATGGAAGCCCAAGAAAAAAGGGAAATACGCAAGCTTTGTTAAAAGTGGCAATGGAATCATCTAAAATAAATGAAATGAAATTAATACATTTAGTAAATTACAAAATCCTACCATGTGATGGATGTGGCGCTTGTTGGAAAACAAAAAAATGTCATATTAATGATGACCTTGAAAAAGTTCTCATCGAGTTAGTAAATAGTGATGCTATAATTCTCGGAAGCCCGGTTTATTATGGAACCGTTTCTGCTCAGATAAAGGCATTTATTGACCGGTCAGGTGAGTTGCTTGGAGCAAGAGGTTTTCCTTTAAAAGGTAAAGTTGGAGGTGCTATCTCGGTTGCTAGAAGATGGGGTCATATAACAACCTGGACAGCATTACTTCTTTACTTACTTGATATGAGATTGATCGTTCCCGGTACAGGTTGGGGCTCAGCAACTGCCCAGAAACCAAATCAAGTAATGAAAGACAAAGAAGGTGTTGAGAGAGCCAAAGAGTTAGGAGAATCCATGGGAAAACTCTGTAAGATTTTATTTAAAAAATCTTAATTTTTTAAGGCCAAAATGATTATATACGATTTTCAATATTTTATAACAATTTTATGAAAAAGATTAGAGTTGGTCTGGTGGGTCTAGGTTTTTCTGGTTCTTTACATGCTGATGCATATTCTGCAATAAAAGACAAAGCAGATTTGGTTGCAGTATGTGATATAGATAAAGAAAAAGCTGAAATGATGGCTTTTTGCTATGGCGCAAAGGCGTATACGGACTTTAAGGAAATGCTCGAAAAAGAGACGCTAGACGCCGTTGATTTGTGCGTCCCGCATCACTTGCACTCTAAGTTTGTAATTGCTGCGGCAAAAGCTGGAAAACATGTTTTAGTGGAGAAACCAATTGCAACAACGGTCGAGGAGACGAAAAAAATGATAGAGGCGACTAGAAAAGCAAAGGTTAAATTCATGGTAGCTGAGGACCAAATGCATCTACCGGCACACAAACTTGCAAAGGAACTCATAGAAAAGGATGCAATAGGTAAAATATTTATGGTAAGGGTTGTGAGTGCAGTATATGACATGCCAGAAGAGGATAAAGGATGGAAACTTGATCCGAGGAACAAAGGTGTGCTTCTTGATATGGCAGCTCATTACATTATGGTTCTATACTGGATGATAGGAAAGATGGAGAAGGTTTGTGCGATGGCTGAAACTATTGTTATAGAAAAAGGGAAAAGTGATTTTGATGACAACGCTGTAGCAATCTTCAAATTCAAAAATGGGGCCGTTGGTGAAATTTCGGTCACAACAACCGTCGTAAGTGAACCATTGCAGAGATTAGAGTTCTATGGAACAGAGGGTACGATAATAATTGATCATTCATGTGAGAAACCACTGAAGTACCATTCAGCGCACAAAGGCATGGAAACAGAAGGATGGGTAAAACCTGATGTAAAGCATGAGATATATCCTGGGTATTTTCCACTCACGTTCGGCAATGAAGTGAAATACTTCATTGATTGTATCATAGAAAACAGAGAACCAGAATTTAGTGGCAAAATGGGAAAGGAAACAATAAAAATTATTGAAGCTGCATATAAAGCGGCTAAAACTGGAAAAACACAGATTATTAAATAATAATATGTTAAATAGAAATAAATAGGTGAGAGAAATGATTGATTTAAATAAATATAATATAATAGAGTTAAGTGTGGAGCTTTGTCCAACAATATTTAGACTGGATGGGGTAAGAGAAGACCCGTTTCCAACTACTGACATGGATTGGAATGAAACAGTCGCCTATTCTGGTGGTGCAAAACGGCTTGTTTTGCGTCAGATAAAGTTTCCAGATATGGATTTTAACGAACTCATAGATATGGAGGCTCATCTTGGCACACACGTTGAGACCGGCAAACATCTGGATTACGAAAGACCGAGTATAACAGATTTTCCAGTTGATACATGGATTGGTGAAGCAGTTGTATGTGATTTTTCAAATAAAACTCCTGTAAATGGTGAAAGATACGAACTGAACTCCAAGGATTTTGGGAAAGTAAAGAAAAGAGATATAGTTTTGATAAGAAGTTCTCTTTCTTATGGCGATGCACCTACTATGACAGAGGAAGCAGCAAAACATCTTATTGAAAAAAAGGTTAAACTCATTGGTGGACTTGAGCCTTTTAACGGTGTTATTGGTACTGCCGAGCTACGTAATATACACAATATGTTTCACGAAAACGACATAGTACTTGCTCAGGGAATGATAAATATTAATCAGATAAAGAAGGAAAGGGTTTTTTTCATCGGTCTTCCAATGAGAATCAAAGGGCTTGATGCATCCACTATAAGAGCCATAGTTCTTGAGGAAAAGGACTAAGAACTACTTTTTAAAAAAACAAAAAAATCTACGATAAATTATAAGAAATGTTTTTTATCCAGCAGCCCAACCAGCATCTACCAATAAATCAGTTCCTGTAATATAAGATGATTTATCAGATGCAAGATATAGTATTGCATCAGCAATTTCTTTTGGATCAGCCCACCTATGTAGAGCACCAACATCTGATCGCTCTTTTTTGATTTTTTCTATAGAAACTCCCAGTCTTTTTGCTTCAATTTCTACATCGCCTAATAGCATTGGGGTTTCAACAGAACCTGGACTTATACTATTAACTCTAATTCCAAGTGGTGCAAGTTCCCAAGCAAGTGCTCTGGTAAGTGCTATTATAGCACCTTTTGTTCCACCATATACTGCATGATTAATCTGCCCAACATGACCAGATATAGAAGCAACATTTACTATCGCGCCTCCTTTTTTCATGAGTGGCAAAACATATTTAGTACAAAGAAACACACTTTTATAATTTGTATTAACAACGGCTTCAAAATCTTGTTCTGTTGTTTCTATAATTGGTTTAACAAGAACAATCCCTGCGTTATTAACCAAGATATCAATCTTACCATAAGATTCTTTTACAATTTTTACCATGTTTTTTACATCTAATTCTTTTGATGCATCAGTATGAATAAAAACAGCCTGTTTCCCATCTTTTTTTATCAATTTTAAAGTCTCTGCTCCCCCGTTATCGTTTATATCTGCAATAATAACCTTTGCACCTAATTTTGAAAATAAAATCGCTGTTGCACGACCAATACCAGATGCTGCACCTGTAATAATTGCTACCTTACCTTCTAGATCCATTTTTATCCTCTCACAATACGAATAACTTTTAATTATAAATTAATCAGATGTTAAACATCACATTTGCCTATTTATATATTATATTAAACTAAAACCAATCTTTTCTCAACAATATTTTTTTGCATATTTATTCTTAACTTCTATTTTCTATATTTTTATAACTAATAATGGATTAAATTTTGAAACAGCCAAATAATGCTAATAATACGAAAATAGGTAAACCATAAATTAAAATTATAATAAAAGGAATTGCTAGAAATATGATAATTAATAGATGTCTACGAATAAAATTGAAGAAAAAATGCTTAATAAAAATGTAAAGTGTAGCTGAAATCGCAACTGGTAAAAAGAGAATTGCTAAAATATTACAGATAATTGGATTGTCTGAAAAATTTAGTTTAGATATTAAATTATTGTTCATTTCTTCCAAAACTGAAATCCGATTAGATAATTTCTCATCATTTGCAATAATGTTTTTTAACTCAACGAGCAACTCTGGATTAACAATTTTAACAGATTCCACAATATCTAATGATTCTTCTTCCCCAAGAATATCAATTATGTCTAAACCTTTGTTATAATTTTTTTCAAGATACTCATAGGTCATTTTTGGTTTAGTAAAAAGTATTGATTTTAGAAGTTTTGGTTTCTGTAATAAAATTTTTTTAACCGCATTCTTATAGTTATAGTTATTATTGTTATTTGTAATCAAATCGTGTTTGTGTTCGTTTAAAAACTCTTTAACCCTTTGATTATTTGATATATCAATAAGGGTTTGAAACAAATACTCTTTTACTTCCTCAAAACTTACATTATCATTATTTGATTCTTTTTCAACTGATAGAGTTTTTTCTGCAATAATTGGTTGATAACTAACACTAATAAATAAAGCTACAATTCCCAAAACAAGGGTTTTTACTAACCATTCTTTTTTCATAATTTACCTCCCTCTTATAAAATAATCATCTAATATTAAGTATTTAAAATCTATGTTAAGAATTATTATAAAATGAGGAGGGCAAATGTGATGTTAAACATTCGTTTAATAAATTAAATTGATATATTTAAAACATGATTTTCTGCAGTTTTAATAAATCACCCATAGCTCCTTTAACCTTTATTTTACCAGTCATATATGATGTAACAGGGTTTAATTTTTTAGCAAGTATACCAAGAAAAATATCACTTTTTATTGTAACCAATATATCAGGTTTTTCAACACTTTCTTCTTTCAAAGATTTTGCCTCTCCATTTACTACATCCAGTACATAATTTGTGTTAAGATCTGGAAAAATAAATTGCATCTTTTTAGTAAAATCCTTGAATTTTTCTTTTATCGCTGGATCATCAAGTCTAGATTTTACTTTATTTAATCCTTCTAAAACTTCTTCTTTTGTTGCCATATAAATAATCAACCTCTCTTTTTAGAAAGCAGTTAAACAATTACATTAATATAAATAGTTTCATTTTTTAAAAAATTAGCTTGTTATCCGCACTTTTTGTAATAAAACAAATGCTATGATCAATGTTACTGGTGTAACGTAAAAAATAAGCTGATAATTATTATTAAATGTGCTTATTAAAAAACCAACAAGTGGAGCAGCAATCATCTGTGGTGCTGCATAGAAAATGTTTCCAAGACCCATGAATTTTCCTTCCTTTCCCTTTGGAAGTAGATCTGCAGTTAGAGCAAAATTTAAAACAATAATAACTCCGAATCCAAGCCCTGCCATTCCCATTGCTAGATATATCAGAGTTATATTAGAAGTGAAAGCACCAATTGCTAATCCAATAGCTGCAATTAAAACACCGGTACTAAGAACAAGTTTTTTACCAATTTTATCAGCAAAAATCCCTGCAGGAACTGCACAGGCAACAAGGATTACGGTGAATATACCCATAAAAATAAGAGCAGAAGATTCAGGTAAACCTAATGTATTTTTAGCAAAAAGAACAAAAAAAGGTTGGAGTGTACCAATTGCAAACCACCAAAACATAGAGGTTATCATAAATTTTACAAACTCTTTTTCTTTAAAAAAATCTTTAATAATTGAATTAAGCGGTTCTTTATCTCGTTGTTTTACTAATTTTTTTTCTTCTATAGTAAGAATTGTAATAGAAGAAGAAATAATAATTACTATAGCAAAAATAACAAAAGTTAAGGTATGGCTTGTCTCCCAAACTGCAGCTGCAGCTGCAAAAGCTAAAATGGTACCAAGAATGTTGAATGCTTGCATATATCCACTTGTTTCACCTCGTTCTGCAGGTTCAGTTAGATCAGGAAGAAGAGCACAATACGGTGAATTCCATAAATTAAGAAAAATATACAGTAGTGTAATACAAAATGCAAAAAGAATAAAGATACTTATTGGTTCCATCCCAACACCTATTTGAATTCCGATAACAGACATTATAAGTAGCATAACAACAGTGAGAGGGACAAATATAATCATAAATATTATTCGTCTTCCAAATCTTGTCCAAGTATTATCACTGACAGTACCAATAACTGGTGGGATGATAATACCGAGTAACTGAGTGATACCGATAATAATTCCTATAAAAAAAGCAGATTCATTAAAAAAAACAGATTTTGCAAGAGGATCTAAAAGCAATGGTATTACATTAGAGTTCAATGAAAGAACTAATCCTGCTCCAATGGAGGCGGAAGCAAGGGTTAATTTTTCTTTTCTTGATAACATAATTCTAATTACTTTATAAAATGAGTAACATTTAAATCCATCGAATTTTTGTATTAAAATTAAACTAAATAGATTATATAATATATTAAATATGGATTATTAAATCATATTAAGGAATATTACATGATCGATCAACTACCTGAATGGGCACAAATCTTTTTATTTTCAATGATACCAGGAGTTGAATCAAAGGTTGTTGTCCCATTTGCCATTTACGAATTTGAATGGGAATGGTGGCAAGCATTTCCAATTGGTTTATTAGGGAACATGATCCTTGTTCCATTTGGGCTGTTATTTCTTCATAAACTTGAACAGTTTGTTAGACGATATGAATCATTTGAAAAAATTATGGATAAGATATTTTCAAAAATAAGAAAAAAAGCAGATAAAAAAATCCAAAGATACGAATATCTTGCACTTTTAATATTCGTCGGCGTACCTTTGCCTCTTACTGGTGCAGGATCGGGAACAATAATTGCATATTTATTCAACCTAAAGTTTTCACGATCCCTTCTTATGATTTTCATTGGAGTTATTATTGCAACATCAATTACAACATTTCTCTATCTTACATTAGATTACGTTCTTTTCTAAATTTAGAACGAAAAAAAATAAAAAAGATATTGAAGGAAGAAAAAATGGGTTTTATAATTGATGAAAAAGAAAATAATGAATTAGACCATTATTTTCTATTTCTAAATTTTGTCTCAGCCAATATTTTATTTGAATTTAATCAGATATTCTTTTGGTATTGGTGCTGTTGCTTCTATTTTGTTTTCTCTGGCTAACCATCCGAGTGCAGCATGAACATCTTTTAGTTCAAGCTCAGTCAGCTGTGGTATTTCAGATACTTCAACTTCTTTCATTGTTTCAAATGTTGTATATAGTCTACCAGCTGCCGTTCCAATTCTACTTGTTAGATTTGTCTCTCCAAGTTTATATACAGTTCCATCTCTATAGATTTTGTTTTCCCTTGCAAGCCATCCTATTGCAGAATAAAATTCGTGTTCTTTTAATTTCGTATAGTTCATCAGCTTTGTTTCAGGCATAGGTCCCTGCGATCTGAGGGTATCCCATATTCTTCCTGCATTTCGACCACATTCTTCTACTATATTTATCATATACTTCTCCTCAGCAATGGGAGTAATAGATACATGCTTATATATATTTTGATTTTAGGTAAAATATTGTATTAAACACGGCTTTATTTTCGTTAATATCTTTAATTTCTATCTATTAAAAAATAGCTTTTGAGTGTGAAACTATTCAGGTAATAATTTTTATATAGTTTATGATGGCTATAGGAAAACATCATGAAGGTTGTAACATTTGGCGAGGTTATGATGAGGCTTATACCACCAGGTTTTTTAAGATTTGTTCAAGCTAGATCATTTGATGTTTTTTATGCAGGATCAGAGGCTAATGTTGCTATAGCATTGGCAAACCTTGGTATCCCTGTTGATTTTGTTACATGTCTTCCAGAAAATGAGTTAGGAGATGCTTGTATAAATTATATTCGTCAATTTGGAGTAGGTGTAAATAAAATAATTCGCGCTCAGGATAGACTTGGTATTTATTTTGTTGAAACAGGAGCGGTTCATAGAGGTAATAAAGTAATTTATGATAGAGCAAACTCAGCATTTGCCAATATAAAACCTAAAATGATTGATTGGTCAGAAGTTTTTTCTGATGCACAATGGTTTCATTGGACTGGTATAACTCCTGCTGTTAGTGAAAGCGCTGCTGAAGCCTGTTTAGAGGCGGTTAAAAAAGCAAAAGAAATGGGTTTAACTGTTTCTTCTGATTTGAATTATCGTGGTAAACTTTGGAAATGGGGGAAACCACCAGAAAAGATCATATCAGGATTGTTAAAATACGTTGATGTTTTAGTGTGCAACGAGGAAGATGCAGAAAAAATCTTTGGAATTAAGGCACCAGGCGTGGATGTAACAAAAGGTGAAATAGAAGCAAGTAGGTATTCTTTTGTAACAGAAAAACTAAAAGATCGTTTTCCAAATATTCAATATGTAGCTATAACTCTTAGACAAAGCATAAGTGCAAGCCATAACAAATGGTCAGGTGTTTTATACGATGAGAAAAAACTTTATATTGGTCCAAATTATGATATAACTAATATTGTTGATAGAGTTGGAGCAGGAGATGCGTTTGCTGCTGGTTTGATTTATATGCTCCTTCAAAAAAGTGATCCTCAGAGGGCTTTGGATTTCGCAGTTGCAATTTCTTGTTTAAAACATACAATATATGGGGATTCGTGTGTAATTAAATTAGAGGAAGTAGAAAAGCTTATGAAAGGATTAGCATCAGGAAGAATTTCTAGGTGATTATTTATGGCGAGTTTTTTGAAACATAAGGTTGTTGGTGAAATATTGGAAATAGGGTTACTTCCAGTATTCTATAATAGAGATATAAAAGTTTCAGAAAATATTGTTCGGGCTTGCGCTGATGGTGGAGCTAAGGTAATTGAATTTACTAACCGTGGTGATTTAGCATATGAAGTTTTTAGTGAACTAGTTATGTGGAGTAAAAAGGAGTCGCCTGAAGTTATTCTAGGTGCCGGTACTATTTTAGATCCAGCTACAGCAGATCTATTTATCAACAGTGGAGCAAACTTTATCGTCGGTCCTATTTTTAACCCAGATGTTGCAAATATTTGTAACCGTCGAAAGGTTGTTTATATTCCTGGTTGTATGACTCCATCAGAAATTTCTACAGCTGAAAAAGCGGGTGTAGATATTGTTAAGGTGTTTCCAGGTAGTGTTGTTGGTCCTGAATTTATAAAAGCTATACTTGGTCCTTGTCCTTGGTTTAGATTAATGCCATCAGGTGGAGTTGAGGTTAATCTTCAAGACATCTCTAACTGGATTAGGGCAGGAGCTGCTACTTTAAACATCGGCTCAAATTTGCTAAAGAAAGATTTAGTAAAAGCCGGTGATTTCGCCAGTATTAAAAAACTAGTTGAACAATGTATAGCTTGGATTAAAGAGGCAAGACAGGAAGCAATTGCTAGTCCTTAAAAATAGGTCTATTATTAACTCAATTATTTTTTGTATATTATGAAAAAGAATTTATGTATCGAGGTAAAAAAAATTGGTAAAAACAGATAAGATGCAACTTCATATAGAAAGAAATTGGTTTGTTGATGATCATGGTCGGCGAATCCTTCTTCGTGGTGTAAATTTTACAGCATCATCAAAAATACCTTTGAGACCAAATGGAGCCACTCATATTAAAACAGATTTTAGCAATCACAAAGAAGTTTCGTTTGTTGGTCATCCCGTTTCTTTGAAAGAGGCTGAAGAACATTTTACAAGAATTAAACACTGGGGGTTTAATTGTTTAAGATTTTTAATTACATGGGAAGCAATTGAGCATGCTGGCCCTAAACAGTATGATATAGAATTTCTAAATTATATTGAAGAGATTTTAAAAATCGCTGGGGAAAAAGGATTCTATGTTTTTATCGACCCGCATCAAGACTGTTGGAGTCGTATGAGTGGAGGAGATGGAGCACCAGGTTGGACATTTGAAAAAGTTGGAATAGATTTTAAAAAGTTTCATGAAGCAGGTGCTGCTTGGCTAATGCAATATCGATTTGATCCTAAAAATCCAAGTGCTTATCCATCTATGTCCTGGTCTCAAAGTAGAGTCCAATTTGGATGCGCAACTATGTTTACCTTATTTTTTGGTGGTAGAGATTTTGCTCCATCTTGCATAATCAATGGGCAGAATGTTCAGGATTATCTGCAGTCTCATTATATAGATGCATTTAAACAAATTGCTATTCGAACAAAAGACATGATTCATGTTCTTGGTTTTGATTCTTTAAATGAACCAACTATTGGTTTTATTGGTTTAAAACTAGACGGATCAAATATTAGTCTCAAAGAATCAATTGGATATGCTTTTACTCCAATTAATGCAATACTAACTGGTGCTGGTTTTACCCAAAAGGTGCCATTAAAAGAGGTAAAAGGCTTGGGAATTAAAGAAACTCGTTGCGATGAAATAAATCCAAAAAAAATTTCTTGTTGGATTAATGGATCTGAGGATATTTGGAAAAAAGAAGGAGTCTATAAATTAAATGAAAGGGGCGATCCTGTTATAATAAATAATGACTATTTTGTTGAAAAAAACGATAAAAAAGTAAACTATTTCCGAGATTATTTATCCCCATTTATTTTCAGATATAGTGAAGAACTTAGAAACATTAATCCAGATAAAATAATATTTTATGAAGGACCAGCAGAAGAAGTACTAAAAGGTAAGAGCGTAGAATTTGTTCTTCCCAGCAATGTTGTTAATGCTCCTCATTGGTATGATGTTGCAACTCTAGGTGTTCATCGTTTTATGGATAAGTTTAGTTATGATTTTATAGAAGGTAAACTACTTTTTGGAGGAAGAGCAATTAAAAAAACTTTTGTTAAACAAATGGCAGCACTTAAGGCATTGTCAGATAAATTTTCAAGAGGTAGTCCAACTATTATTGCTGAATTTGGTTTACCTTATGATATAAACAAAAAAAATGCATATAAAATATTCAAGGAAAATCCGAAAAAAGCTTGGACGTCCCATATTAAAGCTCTTACATGGTATTACGATGCTATTGATGAAAACCTACTTAATTCTTGTCAATGGAACTACAATCCCGAAAACAATAATGAATGGGGCGATTTTTGGAACCTTGAAGATTTTTCAATATTTTCTTACGATCAACAAACAACAGATTGGCACAACGATATAAATTCTGGTGGAAGAGCAATTACAGGATTTTGTCGCCCTCATTTTATTTCTGTTGCTGGTAATCCCATAAAAATGGAGTTTAACATAAAAAAAAGAACATTTTTATTCGAATTTGATGGGGATTCATCTATTAGGGCTCCATCTAAGATTTATGTTCCCAAGATTCAATACCCAAATGGATTTAATATCACAGTTTCTGAAGGAGAAATAAAAAAAGATGAAGAACAAATTGTTTCAATAAAAATTTACAAGAGCGGTTTGCATATTGTTAAAATTTTTAGAAAATAAAAACCTAATAAAATTTTAATCAACGTTTTGAACTTTCCCTGTTTTTACAGATTTATAAGCACAAAGTGCAACTTTTAATGCTTCTTTACCAAGTTCACCAGTTACTAATGGCTCTTTGTCTTCTCGCACACAATCTATAAAATGTTCAATTTCTTTTTTAAAAGAAATCCCATAGTAACCCGGAAACGGAGAGTGTTCAACATAGGGTTTTACCCATCCTTCTGTTTCGTAACCTTCTTTGTTTGAAGAATACATAAGTGGTTGCTCCCATATATGATCCTCGATTATTGTACCTTGTGTTCCATATAGTTCAAGTCGATTTGTTGGTTCACTTACAACACAGCAACTTAAATCTACTTCACCAAGCGCTCCATTTTTAAACTTAAGTAAAACTACTGCTGTATCATCATTTTCTGTTTCTACTTCACAAACAAGTTTCTCTGCAAAAGCAAATACGCTTTTTATTTCTCCTACTATCCATCGTAATACAAAAAATCTGTGAACACCCATATCAAGTAGTGTTCCAACTGCTTCAGGGGATGTCTTCCATGTACCAGAAACAACAGGTACATCCCCAACAACTTCATAGGCTTTGGCAAGAAATATACGACCAACTACACCTTTTTCAACAAGTTCTTTTGCCATTTGATGCGCAGGAATGAAAGCATGGTTTTCAGCAACCATAAGTTTCACACCAGCCTTTTTTGCTACTGCAATCATTCTGTCGGCATCCTTAAGAGTGGTTGCTATAGGTTTTTCAACAAGAACATTTTTACCAGCTTCTGCAGCTGCAACAACTGCCTCAGCATGAAGATGATGTGGTAGACATATGTCCACAATTTCTACATCTTTACGACGAAGAACATCATGATAATCTGTACATGCATCAGTTTCGTAAATAGAAGCGTTAGTCTGTACACACTCTTTATCTTTATCACATATTGCTACAAGTTTTGCTTTTTCTTTTAACGAATTATAACAATCCACATGAAGACAACCAGCATCACCCATACCTATAACAGCAATACCAATTTTCCGCAAATCAAACCACCCACCTACAAATAATAAATATAATATATAGAGACTTTCTCATAGTTTTATTTTACAAGTAGAGTTTGTTCTAAAGTAGATATCCTCTCGCATCCAGATTTTTTAACTAAATATGTATCCTCCATACCTATCAATCTATTATTATATGGTTCAAAAGGTGCCCAGAATTCAAGATCGAAAACCATACCTTCTTTAAAGATTCTTTCAGAAGATTTTATGGGATCAAAAAGATGAATTTCTTCGCATCGTAGACCAACACTATGACATGTTGGAAATAGTGGAATTTCTTCACCCATTTTTTCAAAAGTTTCAGTTGCCATATTTAGTATATCTAAGGTTACAACTCCAGGTTTTATAGCATCAGTACATTTTTTTTGCACATCTACTATTTCACCGATGATTTTCTTTACACCAGAAGGAATTTCACCAAGTACTGCATGGCGACTAACATCAGAAAAATAACCTTTGTAAATTGCCCCGATATCAAATCTTGTCATTTCATTTTTCTTCATCTTCACACCCACACCTGGTGCTTCAGGGTCACTTGCGCCCAGACTCATTGTCACATGATCCCAACCAGATGCTCCTTCTTTTATCATAGTTGTTTTTGCAACTTTTAAAAGTTCAATATCGGTTATTCCTTCTTTTAGTTCATTAAACATTGCAAGTATTGTTTTTTCAGCAATTTGTGTTGATTTTTTTATCCGATCAATTTCCTCAGAAGATTTAATAAGTCTTAATTCTAAAAGCATATCATTTGCTGTTTTAAATTTAGCCTTTGGAAAGGAATTTTTTAAAGCTTCATATTGGTACAAAGGCATAGCACTTTCAACAGCTATCGTTGGTTCTTTTATACCTGTTTCCTGAATTATTGCAGCTAGATTTTCTGTAGATTCTTCTTTATTAAAAATACCTCGAAAATCTTTAATCCAAGTAAAAGAGGGATCAAATATAGCCCAAGTAATTACACTTTCTTCCCCATCTTTTTTTACAACAACAATAGTAGGAACTAGATTTGAAAGAGAAAATAAAATTGGATTATTTTCTGAGTGTCTAACAGGCAAACCTGATGTGTAGAATATGTTTTCAGGCGATGAAGCAACTAGAAAATCGATGCCTTTTTTTTCCATTTTTTCTGAAAAATTTTTTTTATTAAAGCCAATTGGTTGCATGTCTTTTGATAAAACGATGTATATTTAAAGTTTTTTTTAAAAAACTACTTTATGTAATAATTCGTCAATTTGTAATAAATTTATACATATCTTTTAAATAATTGGAAGTCTATAATATATGGGAGGTACAGATTGAAGAGAATATTTGTATCAATAATTGTGGTAGGCTTATTATCAACGCCCTTCTTAGCAATTGTGGATGCTGGAAATCAAGGGGTTTTAATACAGAAGACTATCGAATCTTATGCACCTGCTGATGATGTTGATATGTTGATTTTTGTTTCCCCTCAGTATGCAAATGATACGGAAATCCTGCAAGCGATCGATAACTATACAGTAGCTGTTAAACAGGATGTGAATTGGAGTACCCAGGTTATCTGTATAAATCCTGAGTTCAATGATTTCAAACTGATTGACAACATCATAGAGAGTTATTACGATAATTACAGTATCAAAGCTTGCATAATGGTAGGGGAGGATACCGATACAGCGCTAAGTGCTGATATGGACTATATGGAATTGCCAAGCATCGTACCATGGTGCACAACCGGGGGAGAAAGCAGCTACACAATGGACGAAACGGGAATAAAGTATGAGACATATCAGCTGGATATTTGTATATCATTAATTTATCCGACCAGCGATCAAGATTATCAAACCAAAAAATCACAGATAATTTCTGTTTTCAACAAATTTAGTCACAGACACGTTTACTATAATGAAGATATTCTAGTTTTTATCGATTCGAAAATGGCCCAATCAAACAACAATAAAACAAGACACATCTATCAGAGCATGGGTAATTACGGAAATCTTTATTACAAGGAAGACCCAACAGAATCTGAACTACTGAGTTCTTTGGGTGGTTCATACTCAATGTATTATGTAGATGGGCATGCAAATCCCAGTGGTACTAATGTAAATCAACAACCCCCCATAGGTGCAGCATTCCAAGCGTACTATTTGGATCAGTTAGACACCCCATTTTTTGGTGCAAGTGGATGCTACGTTGGCGGATGGTGGTCTAATTTTACTAATAACAACAGGCTTGATCCTAGTATAAGCTGGCAAAGACTTCCTCATTATAGTTCTATGATTTTTACGGCTCCCGTACTGCGAGTGATGGTGCTTGGAGATATTGCTTCATCTGGTTGGTCTTATCCAACTAGCTTTGTCGAACATGCTATTCCTGATTTGACAAGTGGAAAAACCCTTGCCGAATCAATGATAGGGTATATTTATTTTGCTGATGATCAAACAGTTGTCGGTGATCCGACTTTTCATTACTCGTTTGAAAACAGTCCTCCGTCCACACCAGATATAGACGGTCCAACTCATGGAAAAGCAGGTATCTCGTATGCTTATTATTCATCTTCAACTGATTCGGATGGAGATCAAGTATTTTATAATTGGAGTTGGGGATATGGCAAATTTAGCGGTTGGATTGGCCTCTATGAACCTGGTGAAAACGCAAGTGTAATGCACAGCTGGGGTAGAAGGGGAATATATCTGATCAAAGTAAAAGCAAAAGACACAAATGGGGTTGAAAGCGATTGGTCAAATCCCATGATTGTTAGCATGCCAAGAACCGTATCGTTCAACTCATTGTTAATAAGGTTTTTAGAACGATCCCCAATGTTAGAAAAACTACTGACCTGTTTTAATCTCATTAATTAGTTTTTTACCAGGATAAACCAACATCAATCCTTAAAACAGAATAAAGTATATTGTTTATAAAAAGATGATGTTGTTATGAAAAATCTATTTGTACTAATTGGTTTTGATATTGAACACGATGCAGAGCCTTTTTCAAATAGTTGCGAAGGTGTAAAAAAGGGTCTTCCAAAAATCCTTGATATTTTAAATCAATTTGAGATTAATTGTACTTTTAATATTCTTGCTAGCATAATTGATGATAATTTTGATTTATTTAAACAAATCCAAAAAAGCGGTCATGAGATAGGTTGTCATTCATATGATCATGAAGCCTTGTCTTTTATGTCTGATGAAGATATATATTTACAAGTTGAAAAGTCAACAAGTGATATTCATAAAAAACTTGGTGAAAGACCTATTACGTTTAGAGCACCGTACTTACTTGGAACTACTTATCTAATAAATACATTAAATAAATTTCATTATCTAATAGACTCTTCCTATCCATTTGCTCATTACAAGAAACAAATTTTACCTTATCATCCATCAGAAAAGGACTGGACTAAAAAAGGGAATTTGGATATTTTAGAACTACCTGTTTCAGCAGATCCATTTGTTAAAGAACCTGAAAAAAGCGATATCTGGCCTCAATGGCGTACAATTGGTTCAGAAGATACAAAAGAAAAAATTGAAAATTTAATAAAAAAACAAAACAAATACAAAAAAGACAATGTAATTACTTTTTATTTCCACCCATGGGAATTCATAGAACTTGGAAAAATTGGTTTAGATATACCTGAAGATCATCAGCAAAAAATATTAGATGGAACTGGAGAAAAAGCAATTTCAAATTTCAAAGAAATATTGGTTTGGTTGAAAAAACAAAAAAACGCCACTTTTTTAACAATGAAAAAATTCAGAACAATATGGGAAAAAGAAATAGAATAAAATCTTTTTTTTATGGTTTCAATATAACCTTAATTACTTTCTCTGCTTCTTTTGATAATATTTCAAAACCCTTTGTAATATCACTCAAAGGCAATGTGTGTGTTATCAATGGTTTTACTTTTACTTCCCCTGTTGAAATTAATTTAAGTGCTTGTCTGAAATCATTTGATGTGTACCCGTAGGAGCCTTTTATTTCAATTTCTTTTACCGCTACATCTAGCATATCCAATTCCATTTTTGCTTCAAGCATTCCTATTACTGTTACTTTTCCTCCCTTTTTAGTCATAGAAAGGGCTTGCTGTACTGTCTTTTGGCGTCCTACTGCTTCAAAAACTGCATCAGCCCCGCCTTCTGCAAGTACTTCTTTTAAAGAATCCTGGTTTTTTGCATTGATTATTTTATCTGCACCAAGGCTCTTTGCAAGTTCTAATTTATAATCAAGTGTATCAGTAACAAAGATGCATCCAGCACCACGAAGTTTTATTACTTGCAACGTCATTAAACCAATAGTACCTGAACCGATAATACAGATTTTATCTTGTTTTTCAAAAGATGTTCTATTGCATGCATGAACAGCAACAGCTAAAGGCTCCACTAAAGAGGCTTCATCAAAAGAAACTTTTTCAGGTAGTTTGTGACATTTATCCGCTGGCACAGATACATATTCAGCAAACGCACCAGATCTATGTAAACCAATAAGTCTTATATTTTCACAGATATTATTCCTACCATGTAGACAAGCTTTACACTCACCACAGGATAAAACAGGTTCTATAACAACCCGTTCACCTTCTTTAATCCCACTAACATTACTACCAATTTCTGCGACTTCACCACTAAACTCGTGTCCCATAACTAGAGGCGGAAATCTTCTTTTTGAAACTCCCATATAAGCATGTAGATCTGAGCCACAAATAGACACAGCCTTTACTTTGACAAGAACCTCTTTGTTTTTTACTTTTGGTATGGGTGCATCCTCGATTTTTATATCTTTTCCTCCATACCAAACAGCAACTTTCATGATAAACACCTAAAAGTTTTTTATAATTTTAATACCTCTTTATTAACAAGATTTGTTGGAACTTTATCTTGTAAAGTCTGTAGTACTTGTTCAGCAGCAATTTTCTGAACCTCATCAACTGAGTCTTCTGAATACCAACCCATATGCGGTGTGATAATAACATTATCTAGATCTAATAAAGGATTATCTTTTTCAATCGGCTCCTTTTCTAAAACATCAAGTCCAGCACCAGCAATTTCTTTATTCCAAAGGGCTTTGTATAATGCTTTTTCATCAACAATTCCCCCGCGAGCAGCATTAATCAAAATCGTTGTCTTTTTCATTTTCTTAAATTGATTAGTACTAATCATATGCCTGGTTTCATCATTTAATGGAACATGTAAAGTTACAAAATCAGATTGCTCAAGTATTGTATCAAGATCAACACTTTCAGCATTGTATTTTTTAAAAACATCAACCGCAATATAAGGGTCACAAGCAAGTATTTTAACATCAAAACAATTTATTCGTTTGGCTACTTGTCTGCCTACTCGGCCTAAACCAAAAATACCAACTGTTTTACCTTTTATTCTATTAATCGGATGGAATTTTTTCCAATCCCACTCAAATTTTTTAACACTTTTATTAACAAAAAAAAGTTTCCTTGTTAAAGCAAGCATCAAAGTAATAGTATGATCTGCTACATCACAAATATCATAAACCACGTTTGTTACAAAAATACCTTTTTTTGTAGCAGCATCCAAATTTACATTATCAACACCAACACCGTATCTAGCAATTATTTTTACATGATCTAAGTTTTCAATAACATTTGGTGTTATTTTTGCATACTGGTTCAACAACGCATCTGCATCTTTACAATTTTTAATTAGTTCTTCTTCTGTTTTACATTGAAATTTAACTAACTCGAAATTAATTTTTGATAAAACTTTTTTTTCAATATCATGAGCGGGATATTCTGCATCTGTTATTACAACTTTGAATTTTTTATTACTCATTTTAATCAGCTATATTTTTTAATGCAACACAAATTAAGATGGTGGGTTTCCATTAATATCCCATCGTCGCAGTCTGTAGTATTCATTCAACATTGTTTCAAAATCTTTTTCATTTACTGTTCTTCCATCATAGGCTCCTTTTTTAATTGGTACTTTTATAAACCAATTAGGTAAGTGATCATCTTTTTTTGTAATTCCTTCTCTTATGTTAAAAGATCTGCATAAATTATTTATCTCCTCACCTGTTCTAACAAGATCTTCTTTTGTAAATTTCTTATTCACTGCAATTGAATATATTTCTGCAAGATTCTCCCAATAAAGAGGTCCAACAACAGGATAAGCTACAAATCTGCATAGAATCATTGTATCACAAACTGTATAAAAATCCTCAAGATCTTTTACCATCTCTGCTTTTCCTTCAATTGTTCCAACCATATCAGGTCTATATGCTTGGCTTCTTAGATGGCATGCTCCTCTATCTGATGTTGTATATGAAAGTCCCATTGCTTCTGTCGCTCTTGGATCATAACCAGGGAGTTCCAAACCTTTTACATGAATAGCAAAGTCTGTTGATCCTTTGATTTTTTCTGAAGCTATTTTTGTTCCCTCTGCAAGAATATTACCAATTCCTTGTCTGTATACGATTTTTTTAATCATTTCAATAATTACTTCGTGGTTCCCATAATTTAGTTCAAGCCCGTCTAAATCTTTTTTTGAAATTAACATTCGTTTATAGCATTCCATTGCAAAAGCAACCATGTTACCAGCAGATATTGTATCTATCCCAAGTCTATTACACAAATCATTGGCTTTAGCAATAGACTCTAAGTTGCTATTACCACATAGAGAACCAAATGAAAACAATGTTTCGTACTCAGGTCCACTTGTTTTTGTACCAGTATATGGACCTGTTTTTACCTCAGACATATTTTTACAAGCAACTATACAAGCTTGGCAGCTTCTTCTTTTTGTTATAAGTCTCTCCTTCATCCTATCTATATTTATTTCTTCAGCGCCCTCAAACTCTCCCTCAGTCCAATACCTGGTTGGTAGAGCACCCATAACATTAGTCAAAGATAAAGTCTCAGGGGTACCATCCTTTAAAATATCCCGATCCTTTAGTTTCTCATTAAAATCTTTTTTAAAAGCCATAAGCTCATTTTGTTTTTCAATCTCTATTTTTTTTGTCCCATGAACAGCAACAGACTTTAATTTTTTAGCACCCATCACTGTACCAGCACCAGCGCGTCCTAACAAAAAACCTTGTGCATGAGTTATACATGCATATTTCACAAGATTCTCCCCAGCAGGTCCTATGGATGCAACTTGAAATGTGTTTCCAAGATCCTCTTTTATTATTTTTTCTGTTTCAAAGGTGTCTTTACCCCATAAACCCCTAGCATTCCTAAGCATAACATTATCATTTTCTATTACTAAATAAACAGGTTTTTTTGAAATACCTTTAAACAAGATAAAATCATAACCAGTTTTTTTGAGTGCTGGAGCAAAATAACCACCAAAGTATGCTTCCCCAAAAATGTTTGTTAGAGGAGATTTAAAATAAACTCCAAGTTTTTCTCCACCTGATAAATTAAGTCCTGTAAGAGGTCCTGTTCCAAAAATAAGCAAATTATCAGGACCTAAAGGATCAGTTTTTGCTTTTAATCTATCAAATAATAGTTTTGCTCCAACGCCTTTACCACCAATATACTTTTTTATAATTTCTTTTGAAACATATTTTTCATTAAATTTTTCTGAAGAAAGATCAACCTCTAAAATCTTTTCATTGCCAATCATGCAGTCACCATTTTCCCTTATTATTAAATTAAAATCATTTTGGATTTGAAGATATGAAATGTTAACAAAATATATCTAGCTTCTGATGTAAAATATAATGATAATTTTTACACAAAATATAAATAAAACCCGCAGAGTTTCATAAACGGTATCAAATGAGATGTACAAAAGAACAAGAAGATTTCATGGGTAATTTTATTAAAGATGTATGTAAAAAAATAGGACCAAGATCACCTTGTAGTAGACAAGAGGAACAATGTGCTCATTTTTTGGAAAAAAATTTAAAAAAATTTTGTGATGGAACTCAAATTGATGATTTTTATTGTCGACCTGGCTCATATAGAGCAATGTTTCATTGGCCAATACTCTTTTACATTATCGCTATTCCTTTCTTTTTTTTCTATCCATTAATTTCTTTGATATTAGCAGCCTTTGTGATCATCATATTAGTTGGGAATGAGATTTACAATTTGGAAATCATAGACCCGCTTTTTAAAAAACAGAAATCAACAAATGTTGTTGCTAAAATAAAACCTTTAAAAGAAAAGAAAAACATCATTATTTTAAGTGGGCATCATGACTCAAACTGGGAGTTTCCTATGGGAAAAAGATTTGGAAACAAAGTTAGTATTTTCATGGTACTTCCCATAATTTTTAATCCCCTTCTTCTGATATTTTCTATAATAAAAATAATTACACCATTATCATTATTAGTAGAGCTTGCTCTTTTGATTATTTTGATTGCTCCTGTTCCAATTTTAATTCCGTTTGGTATAAAAGTTATATCAAAAACCCCTGTAATGGGTGCTAATGATAATCTAAGTGCACTAGCTGTATGTCTTTCTGCAGCTAATTATTTTTCAGATACAAAAAATAAATTGAATAATTCGGAGTTGTGGATTGTCTCATTTGGCTGTGAAGAAATCGGTATTCGTGGAAGTAAACGTTTTGTATCAAAATACTTTGATATTATAAAAGATGCTTATAGCATCAATTTAGATTTAGTTGGAGGAAAAGATTGTTTGCCACAGATTGATACAAAGGAGGAAATGGGTGCAATAAAATTATCCCCAGAAGTTTGTGATATTCTTGAAAATGCAAGTAAAAAATTAAATATTTCTGTTAAAAGAGGACCTGTTATGTGTTTTACAGATTCAATGGCATTTTCTATGAAAAAAATAAAATCAGCAGCCTTGGTAGGACTTTTAACCGATGGTAGTATGCCTGGTTTATATCATACTACAAATGATACAATAGAAAATATTAATCCTAAATTGATGCGAGAGTGTTTGGAAATATGTCTTCAGGCAATTTATGATATAGATTCAAAATTTTCTTAATGTTTTTAAGGAAATAGATAATACAGCATATTATAATTAATATCTGAAGGGAGGCGTATGAAATTATCTGATAAAACCGCGATTGTTTTCAGCTGCAATGGACTAATTGCTCAAGAGATTTGTAAGAAACTCTCAAATGAAGGATGCAAACTCGTAATTACAGATTTAAAAAAAGAGCAAGCTGATAAATTAGCTTTAGAACTCAAAAATGCAATCGGAATGGGTGTTGATGTCCGCATTGAAAAAAAGATTGAGGAAGCAATAGATGTTGCAATTGAAAAATTTTCTAAAATTGATTTTGTAATAAATTGCTCACGTATTTCATTGTTTAAAGAAACTATAGAACTCACAGAAAGTGAGTGGGATACAATCGTTGATTTCAATGCAAAAAGTATGTATTACATTGCAAAAGCTGCGCTTAAAAATATGATGGATAATAATTATGGCATGATACTTGGGGTTGCTTCAAAAACTGCGATTTCAGGTCCTGCTAATCTATCCGCTTATTCAGCTTCAATGAATGCTTCTATTGGGTTTTTACGTAGTTTATCATGTGAAGTACGTAATAATAACATAAGAGTTAATGCAATCTGCCCAGGTTATATCGAGCATGAAGAACTTGAGCTGGGTGCAGAACTAACAGGTAACGAACCTCCTGATGAAGGAATTTATATCCAGTTTTCACCACTAATTAATATCGCAAGTGAGCCAAAAGCACTTGCAAACCTGATTGCCTTTTTAGCAAGCAAAGAAGGAGAATTTGTAACAGGACAAGCATACAGCTTATGGGAAGACGACTTAACTTGTTATAGAAACCTTGGTCAGATGGCAGAGCTGTGAGGAGGAAAAAAATTATGAGACTAGAAAATAAAATAGCTATAGTTACTGGTGCAGGTCGAGGAATAGGAAAAGCAATAGCATTAGCTTTAGCAAAAGATGGTGCTAATGTTGTTGTAAGTGATATCAACCTAAAAGAAGCAAACCAAGTTGCAAAAGAAATAGAAACTCTTGGTCAGAAATCATTAGCAATAAAAACTGATGTTACAAACAAAAAAGATGTTGATGATCTTATTAAAAAAACTCTAGAAAAATTCAGCTCACTTGATATAATGGTCAGTAACGCTGGTGTTTCTTCCATGGAATATGTTATTGACATGCCTGAAGAAAAATGGGATTTCAACATGGATGTAAATCTAAAAGGTACATTTCTTGTTACACAAGCTGCTGCACAACAGATGATTAAACAGCAAAAAGGTAAAATTATATGCACAGCATCAATGGCTGGAAAAGGAGGGGTTGCTACACAAGCGCATTACAATGCATCAAAACACGGAGTTGTAGCTTATGTAAAAAGCCTTGCACAAGAACTTGCCCCTTATGGTATCAATGTTAATTCTATTTGTCCAGGTTCTATAAAAACATCTATGCAAGACCGAGAGGTTCAATGGAGTGCACAAATACGTGGGGCAGGAGCAACTGCTGAGGATATTCGTGAGGAAATGGCTAATTTTACACCACTTGGAAGAATTGGTCTACCAGAGGATGTGGCAAAGGTTGTCGTATTTTTAGCATCTGATGATGCTGCTTTTATGACAGGACAAGCAATTAATGTAACAGGCGGTCAAATAAACACTTTGTAAAAAAGTTTTATGTTAAACATATTTTTTTTCACTATATATATTTATAATAAATATCTATATTATTAATACGAGGTGTACTATTTTTGACTCGGAAAAAAGCACTAATAATAATCGCACCCAATGATTTCCAAGACATTGAATTTTTACATACAAAAGAAGAACTTGAAAAGGGTAAAATAAAAATTGTTATTGCAAGTACAAAAAAAGAAACAGCAAAAGGTATGCAAGGAACAATTGTTAAAGTAGATTTACCTCTCAAACAAGTAGATATCAAAAATTATGATGCAATAATATTCATTGGCGGGCTTGGAGCAAGCCCATATTATAGGAATAAAAAAGTCCATTCTATAATAAATGAAGCTTATAGTAATGAGAAAAAAATTTGTGCTATATGTGTCGCACCATTAATTTTAGCAAAAGCAGGGATTTTGAAAGGTAAACGTGCAACAGTTTATGATCTAAATATTAAAGAGCTTGCACAGATGCTAAAAGATGAAGGTGCTATTTATACTGGAAAGCAAGTTGAAGTTGATGGCAACATTATAACAGCAAATGGACCTAATTCTGCCCGAAAATTCGGACGCACAATAGTAAAAGAACTTAATAAACAAAAGAAAAATTAATCATATATTTTTCTTAAACATCCTTAATTCTTATTGCTCCTTTGCTTGCAGAAGAAATATTTTTTGCGTACAAAGCAAGTAAACCCTTTATAACTTTAGGTTGCGGTTTTTTCCATTTAGAAAAACGTTTTTTTAATTCTTCGTTATTAATTTTTACATTTAATTTTCTGTTTGGAATGTCTATTTCGATTACATCCCCGTCTTTTACTAATGCTATAGGTCCTCCTTCCATTGCTTCAGGTGATACATGACCAATACAAGGACCTGCTGTTCCACCTGAAAACCTACCATCGGTTACAAGTGCTACAGATTTGTTAAACTCGCTTTCTGATATCTGCATAGTCGCCATAAGCATCTCACGCATACCGGGTCCACCCTTTGGTCCTTCGTATCTAATCACAATGACATCGCCAGATTTTATTCCACCTTGTTCAAAAGCATCCAAACACCCCATTTCTGATTCAAAAACTCTTGCAGGCCCTGTATGAACCAGCATACTTGGATCAACAGCAGAGACTTTTACAACTGCACCATCGGGTGCAAGATTTCCATAAAGTGCTGCTATGCCCCCATCTTTTAAATAAGGATTATTTAGAGGTCTTATAATATCGTTATCTTTAACTATAACATGTTTTAGATTTTCACCCACTGATTTTTCTGTAACGGTCAGTGCATCTAAATGTAATAGAGGCTCTAAGCGTTTCATAACAGCTGGAATACCACCAGCTTTTTCTAAATCAGAGAAATTAAACGGGCCATTAGGTTTTATATTGCATATACAAGGAGTTTCTCTACTGATTTTATCAAAATATTTTAGATCAATTTCGATATCCAATTCATTAGCTATCGCCGGTAGATGAAGCGTAGTATTAGTTGAGCCACCAATTGCCATATCAACCTTAACTGCGTTTTCAAAAGATTTTTTATTTAATATATCAGATGATTTTATTTCTTTTTTAATCAGATTAATTATCTGCTGACCTGAACTTTTAGCAAGGGTAAGTCGTTTAGGGTCTGTAGCAAATATAGTAGCACAACCAGGTAGAGCCAGACCTAATGCTTCTGTTAAACTAGCCATTGTACAGGCTGTTCCCATGAGGTTACACGCACCAGGTCCTGGGCAAGCTGCATTAACTACCTGTAAAAGTTCCTCTGGGTCCAATTTGCCTTTAGTATAGTCAACATAATACTTCTGAAGATCTGTAGCGACTATATCTTTTCCTCTGAAGGAACCTGGGCGCATCGGACCACCTAAAACAAAGATTGTTGGGATATTCACACGTGCCGCACCCATAAGCATACCAGGAATAATCTTGTCACAGGTACAGATGCAAACCATTCCATCAAATAATCCTTCATGACCCAGAATCATAGCCTCAATTGAATCAGCAACTAAATCCCTACTAGGCAAAGGATATCTCATACCAGGAGAGCCTTCCGAAAGACCATCACAAAGAGCAATGGTATCAAACTCCATAGGGGTTCCACCAGCTGCTTTTACACCTTCACGTACTGCTTGAGAAATAGACCTTAGATGAACATGCCCAGCAACTACCTCGGTCCATGAGTTTGCCAAAGCTACAACAGGTCTTGACATATCCTCTGAAGAAAATCCTGCTCCTCTAAGCATCGGAAAAATATCCCGCATTTTTTTTCCTCTCTAAGATTTTTCTAAAATTATTCTAGCATCAACAACAAGTGCATTATCAGGATATGAAAAAACAGGGTTAAGATCCATTTCTTTTATTTTTGGATGATTCTGAGCAATATCAGAAACTTTTGATAAAATTTTAATTAAAGCATTTTTATTAACCGGTTTATATTGGCGGTATCCTTCTAGTAATTTATGAAATTTTATTTCATCTATCATTTTTTTTGCATCAATATTAGTAATTGGAATTAATCGCATTGAAACATCTTTTATCAGTTCAACCAATATTCCACCTAAACCAAACACAATAATAGGACCAAACTGTAGATCTTTTTTCATCCCGATTATAACTTCAAGACCTTGTGTTTCCATATGTTGAACTGAAACACCAAAAATATTTGCCTTAGAATTATAACTGTGAGCATTACTAATTATTTCATCAAATGCTGAAATTATTTGTTTTTCATCTTTTAGCTTTAGTTTAACACATTCAGCATCTGATTTATGAATTATATCTGGTGATACTATTTTTAAAGTAATCGGAAAACCTATTTTTTTTGAGTATTTTACTGCTTCTTCTTTGTTTTTAGCAAGTTGAGTAACTGATGTTGGTATTTCATATAATGACAAAAGTTGTTTTGATTCTATTTCTGTTAAAATTATTCTATTTTCACTCAAAGCATTATCTATTATTTTCTGGCCAGTTTTTTTATCTACTTTAAATTTTATTTCTTCATAAAGCGATTCTTTTTCATCTAAAAATTCTCTATATTTATTTAGAGATGCTATTGTTCTTATTGCTCTTTCAGGTGTTGGATAATAAAGTAATTTCAAAAGTTTTTCAAGTAGAGGTTTTATTGTATCATCTTTTAGATTACCTGCAGCAAGAAAAGGTGCATCACTTCTTCCGAATATTTCTTCTTTTGTTAATCCTTCAAGTGATTGCATTAATGGCTCATATGATTTTACTATTTCTTTAATTCCTGAAAAACCTGAACCGGGGAAAGATAAAAACCATGAATCAATATTTGGATCAGAAAAAATTTCTCTAACTTCTGCCCAATTTGCAAATAAACTTTCTGCTCCTGAGCCAGTGAAATCCACAGGGTTTTTATATGAAGCAAAATCAGGTAAAATTGATTTTAGAATTTTTTGATTTTTAGCATCAAGAGGCTTTACTTCTAAACCTAGTTCAGCGCATTTATCAGCAGCCGCTACACCAACACCTCCGCTACCAACTAGTATTCCAACTCTGTTACCTTTTGGTAAAGGTTGTGTAAGATACGCTCTAAGATAATCAAAAAGTTCTTCTATGTCATATGCTCTAATAATTCCGGCTTGTTTAAAAGCAGCATCATAAACTTCTTCTTCACCAGCAATAGCACCTGTATGGGATTGCGCTGCAACCCCGCCTACTTTTGATCTACCGATTTTTATAGCAAAAATAGGTTTTTTTCTTGTTATTTTTTTAGCTATGTCAAAAAATTCTCTACCTTTTTCAACTCCTTCTAAATAAAGAACTATAATTTTTGTATCAGGGTCATTGTAAAGATACTCTAAATATTCATAGTCTTGTAAATCAGCCTTGTCACCTGTACTTATGAATTTACTAAATCTAATTTCATTAAGCATAGCTGTTGCAAAAATTTCAAGACCATATCCACCAGACTGTGAAACAAAAGCAACATTTCCTTTTTTAACAGATAAAGCAGTTAAATTCAGGTTTTGTGCAGATGAATATACTCCCATGCAGTTTGGACCAACTATTCTAATGTTTCCTTTCCGAGCAATTTTTAATATTTCTTCTTCTCTTTTTTTTCCTTTTTCACCTATTTCTTTAAATCCTGCAGAAAAAATTATTACTCCTTTAACTCCTTTTTTTACACAATCTTCAAGTGCGCCTGGAACAATTTCGGCAGGCACCATTATAGCTGCTAAATCAATATTTTCCTTAACATCAATAATATTTGAATAAGTTTTTACACCACTGATTTCATTTGTTTTCGGATTTATTAAAAATATTTTTCCCTGAAAAAAGCTGTTTAGTGCACTTGTTGTTATCCAATTACTAAGTTTTAAAGGATTACCAGATGCTCCTATTATCGCTACAGAATTTGGTTGAAAAATTGGGTTTAGTTGTTCTGTTATGTTCATATTTACCTTGTATTTTATTTTTCTTTTATCATATTTTTTCCTTTTTCAAAAGCTTTTAGATTCAGTTCAGCTGATTTAGCTAGTTTTTCTGTAATAGATTTTTTTAGTTCCTCTTCTTTAACTGGTAAAATACCAGTTGCATATGCTGCACCAAGCATTACAATATTTAAGGTTGCAACATCTCCTATATCCAAAGCAATTTTTGTGCCGTTAACTGTGTATAGTTTTGAAGAAATATTTTTTAAAAATTGGAATATTTTTTCAAGTTCAGGATAGTTTTTATCCGATGGTACAACAGGGTATTCATTTGTTATTATTATTCCATCTGGTTTTAGAAATTTGCTTGCGCATTTTAATGCTTCAAAAGGCTCAAGTCCTATAATTGCATCAGCAAAACCCTCTGGTATTAAAGGACCATATGTTTTTTCTTTTGTTAATCTAACATGTGAAAGAACCGCTCCTCCTCTTTGTCCTTCACCAAAGGTTTCACCAATTAATACATGGTAATTTGCTTCTATTGCTGCTTCACCTATTATTCTTGAAGCAAGTACGTTTCCTTGTCCACCTATTCCAGCAACAATTATATTAGAGTCTTGGGACATGTTATTTCACCTTCACATTTATTGCATGAACTTGACAAATCTGTGCGCAGTTGCCACAACCGACACATAAAGCCTCATCTATTATGGCTTTCCTATTTTTTCCATCCCATATAATAGCTGGACATCCAAACTCATCTAAACAGATTTCACAGCCATTGCAAATAGATGGATCAATAGTAAATGGTTTTGGTAAGGTTTTTCCCTCTTTCCTTCTTTGTCTTAAATGTTCTATTGAACACATTCTCCTAAAAATTATTACAGATGCTTTTGGATGAGCCAGTGCTTTTTTAGCAGCTTCAATAGATTTTGTAATTTTATATGGATCTAATACCTCTACATATTCTATTCCACATGCTTTTACTAAATCTTCCAACTTAACGATTTTTGTTTTATCACCCATAGCTGTATAACCTGAACCTGGGTGAGGCTGGAAACCAGTCATGGCTGTTCCCTGATTGTCCAGTATAACTGTTGTAAATTTTGTGTTGTTAAAAGTAGCGTTTATCAAAGAAGGAATACCAGCATGGTAAAACGTTGAATCTCCAATATATGCAATCACAGGTTCACTTATTCCTGTTTTAGCTATACCGTTTGCCATACCAACACTACCACCCATGCAGTTTGTTAGAGCAAAAACACCTAGTGGTGGAAGTCCCATCATACCATAGCAACCTATATCTCCAATACCTGCAAAAAAATCAACTCCCTGTGAAAGTACTGCTTTTTTCATAATATAACCAGATGCTCTATGGGGGCAACCGGCACATAAAGCAATTCTACGAATACCAGAATATGGTGCAATAAAAGATGCTATGTCTTCTTTTTCAGAGTGTTGAGTAATTTTTTTATTTAATACATTGGCTATACTTGTTTTAACAATATTAACATTGTATTCACCAGCAACTGGGGTAAACTCGTTTATTTTCCCAAGAATTTCTACATCAAGTGCTTCACTTTTTGCAAATGATCTTAACTCGGTTTCAATAACTGGATCTGTTTCTTCAAAAACAATGATTTTTTTAACAGATTTAAGAAGTTTAGATATGTGTTTTTTTGGTAATGGAAAAGACATTCCTAGTTGAAGAAACGCAACCTTTGCATTTAGTTGATTTAATGCTTCTTCTGCATAATGACGAGTAACACCTGAAGCAACAACACCGAGCTCTTCATCCCCATCTATATTTAAAATGTTTTTAGGAAAATCATTTGAAACCTCTGTTGCTTCTTTTAATCTTTTATTGTGAATTCGTTCATGTAAATAAGTCATATTTACCCAGCCGTATTTTTCAATCATCTCCATACCAAGTGAAATTGTTGTTGGGAAAAAACTTGGTGTCCTTTTTTCTTTTAGTAAGTCACCTAAAATTACGTCTCCTGTTGCATGACATACCCTTGTTGTCAATCTAACATAAATTGGTGTTTTTAATTTCTCAGATAATTCAAATCCTTCTTTTGTAAAATCTTTTGCTTCCTGTGGATCTGCTGGCTCAAGAATAGGTATTTCAAAAACCTTCATAGCAAGATTTCTTGAATCATATTCATTTGATGAACTATGTCCACCTGGGTCATCCCCTATTGCTACAACAAGACCTCCTTCGCCTATCTGCCAATGTGAAAAATTAATTAGTGGATCAGTCATCCAAGCAACACCATGATGTTTCGCTATGCATAATGATCTGACACCACAGTATGTCGCACCAGCTGCAGCCCAAAGTGCCACCATCTCATTTGTTGACCATTGGGCATGTATACCAACATCTTTAGCAACTTTCCCTAGTGTTTCCATTATTTCTGATGAAGGAGTACCAGGATAAGATGAAGCAAACTGGCAGTTGCCCTCAATTGCGCCTCTAGCAACAGCTTCATTACCCATTAGTAATATTTTTTTACTAGGTGTGTCAGAAATTACACGTTCTTTCATTTTTTAAATCACCTTTTTATTTTTTCTAAAACCTCTTTGTTAACAACACTTTCATAAACACCATTTAATGCTTTTTCAACTTGTTCGCCATTTTGTCTCATTAAAGTAGTTACACCTTCGGATGTTTGAACTGCCATATGTGGTGATAAAACAATGTTTTCAAGTTTTAATAAAGGATTATTTTCATCAATTGGTTCTTGTCTAAAAACATCTAAACCTGCGCATCTTAAATTTCCTTCATTTAACGCATTATAAAGTGCTTCCTCGTTAATTATTTCTCCACGTGCGGTGTTTATTAAAATTGTTGAAAGTTTCATTAATTTAAGTTTTTCTTTATCAATTAAATTTTCTGTTTCTTTTGTTAGTGGTGCATGTATTGTTATAACATCTGATTCTTTTAAAAGAGTATCAAGATCAACTTTTTTACCACCAAATTTTTTAATTTCATTTTCTTTTATAAAAGGATCATAAACTAATAAATTCATTTTAAATCCTTTCATTATTTTAACAACTTCTTGTCCTATTCTACCAAACCCTATTAAACCTAAATTTTTATTCCTAAGTTCAACATTAAATCCACCAATACGCCAATCACCTTTTGCTGTACTCTGATGAATTTGTATTAAATTTTTTGCACATGCCAAAATAAGTGCAACAGTATGTTCTGCTACTGGGATTGTAGTCGCTGATGGTATATTCATCACTACAACATTATTTTCTGTTGCTGCTTTTAAATCAATTTGATCAAAACCAACACCCGCTGATTGGATGAATTTCAATTTTTTAGCTGATTCAATGATTCTGCGACTGATTGAATAACTCATAGTTTGCATAAAAAGTATACCATCAAAATCTTTTACTATTTCACTTAGATTTTCTTCTGAAACATTAGCAGTGCAAATAATTTCCGCACTTTTTATGTAATCTCTGCACCATTCTGGTAAATAATCCAACCCAGTTACAAGAAGTTTTTTCATCATAACTATAATCTCTTTTTTTTTCTATATTTTTAAATAAACAGAATATTTTATTTGAATAAAATAAATACGATTAACTTGAACTGGTAATTATCTTAGTTTTTAGATGAAATATTCAGATACTTTACATTACTCCTAGACCTTTGAGTTTCATTCCAACGCTTATGTTACCTTTGAATCTAAGTTTACCAGTCATGTATGCCTTATCACCAGTCATCTTTCCGTTTACCATATCAACGTAATCAGTATCTTTCATTTTTACTGTAATTGTTGGGTTTTCATGTGTTCCTGTTTTTATATCTAATTTTTTATCTTTTATAATCAGGACCCAGTCTCCCCCGTTATCACCTGTTATATTTAATTGTACAACAGCATCTATTCCAGCTGCTTTGTTTGGATCGAACTTTGCTGGTAAAACTATTTCAAAAAATTCCTTAGGTGTTTTTGCTTCCATATAGATTTTCCTCCCTTCGATTTAAAATTGAATACTAATGACTGTATTTAACATTTCCTAGATTATTAATCATATTAAAAAAAATTAAAAATTTTTATATGCTCTCATTATTGATTTTTTCACTAGATAAATATTTTATAAATGCATCTGCAAAAAACTCCAATGATCCACCTATAATACAAAACAATATACAAATAATAACATCAAGTAATGTATTACCAAAAATCGTTATAAACTCAAATTTAATAATTAAATTTAAAGGACCAAGGATAAATGACAGACCAATCAAACCTGTTACAATAAAAAAAGTCCCAAATCCTTTTAGAACCATAAAACCAATGATTCTTTTATCCTTTACTTGTGATGATAAAACTTCTTTAACATTTATATTACCCATATTTTTTCCACATCTCCTTAAAATTTTTCTATTATTGCTAAATTGTTTCCAATTTAAAAAAGTATGTTAATTTTCATTTTATTTTCAGAAAAATTTATCAACAAAGGATAATATCAAGATTTTATGTCAATTTCTCCTATTAATAAAGAAGATTATTTGAAGCGAATTGAAAAAACAAAAAGTATAATGAAAGAAAAAGATCTTGGTCTTCTTATTGTGTTTTCAGATGCTTGGAGACATGGTAATTGTCGTTATCTAACAGGTATTAAACCTTATCCTGGTTTTTTTTCTGATGTACCTGGTTATAACCAAGCCTTAATTGTCTTACCACGTGAAGGCGATCCAACTCTTTTCTGGTGTGACCATACAATTCATTGGGCAAAAAGAGGAATAACTTGTGCGTCATCTGAAGAGCAATGGATTGATGTTAAATGCTGGTCTGAAATAGATTCTGTAATTAGAGATTTAATTAGTAAAAATAAAATAAAAAATATTGGTTTTGAAGGTAAAGATATTATCCCTTGGACTGTGTATGAATTACTTAAAACCTCGTTTGAAAATGAACCTATTGAAACAAATATTATAAAGATTCAAAGACGGATAAAAGATGAAAAAGAAATAAAATTACTGGAAATTGCTTCAAATATAAACGATCGTATTTGTGAAGAACTTGTAAAGGGTATAATTAAACGTGGTGTAACAGAAAAAGCTGTTCAACGGAAAATTGAGGAGCTAGGTCACTCTATGGGCGCAGAGTATGTTGATGCAAACTTTATGGAATCAAGAAATGTTGGTTGGGGACATGCAACAGACAGAAAAATCAAAGATGGTGATATTCTTTCACTACATGTGATTCTTCAATATGAAGGATACTGTTCTGATAACGATAGAATAATGGGTATTGGTAAAATTACTGAAAAAGAAAAAGAGCTTGCAGAAATAACAAAAGAGGCTTTGAAGAATTATTTAAAAGCGGTAAAGCCTGGTGTTGAGGCAATGGAGGCAATTATTGCTGCTGTAAATACACATGAATATGTTGAAGCAGGGGAAGAAGGAGCTGGTGCAAGTGGTCATGGAATTGGTCTTGAAGGTGAAGAAGAACTAATAAACGAATGGGTTTTTGAAAAAGGAAATGTGTTTACCGCAACAACTGGTGCTTACAATAAAGATATAAAAACAACATGGGCAACAGAGGATGTGGTAGTTGTTACGGATAAAGGAGCTAGACTTTTAACAAAATTTCCAATAGACTATATAATACCGTAATTAATCTTATTTAGGATTTTTTCAATAAAAATTATTATATACTAAGGAGTTTATTAAATAATATTATAGGAAGATTGATATGAAGAGATATATAAAGATAAATTTTGTATTCATAACTGCCTTTTTATTTATTTCCTCATTTATATATATCGGTGCATCCAATTCTACTAAAACAAATAGTTTGTTAAATAGTGAAATATATGGAACATGCAATGGATACACTTTGATAACTTCTGATTCCTATCCAACTTTTTTAATAGATATGGAAGGTTATGTTATTCACAACTGGTCATTGATGGGTTTTCCAGCAAAGTTATTGCCAGGTGGTTCAATAATTGGAGGTATTGAATATAATGATTTAGATGAAGCAAAATATATTGCCCAGGAAGACTGGAATGGAAATATTGTTTGGCAGTTTAATAATTGGGAAAAGGGTTGGGCAAGACATCACCATGATTTTGAACGAGAGGGAAACCCTGTTGGTTACTATGCTCCCGGTCAAGATTTTGTTGAAGAAGGAAAAACATTAGTTCTTGCTCGTTCCATTATTAGTAATAAATCCATTAGTTTATGGCTACTTGATGATGAGGTTATATATGAGGTGGATTGGAGTGGAAATCTAACAGGTTTTGTATGGCATGCAAATGAGCATTATAAGGAAATGGGATTTAATTTATTGGCTAGAATTGGTATTTATTATCAGATAATGACTTTTTATTTCAGATCCACATTTCAAGGTTGGTTACACATAAATTCAATATCGGAACTGGGAGAAAATCATTGGTATGACGAAGGTGATAGCAGATTTAATCCAAGAAATATAATTCTTGATTCTCGCCAAGCAAATTTTATAGCTATTATCAGTAGAGAAACAGGAAATATTATTTGGAGGGTCGGTCCGGATTACTCTAAAGATACAGAAATTGGACAAAAACTCGGTCAGATAATAGGTCAGCATCATGCCCATATGATTCCAAAAGGACTGCCTGGTGAAGGAAATATCCTTGTTTTTGATAATGGTGGATACGGTGGATACGGATTATTGGGTTTGCCATGCCGACATTTAAGATTTTATTCAAGAGTTATTGAGTTTAACCCCATTACTTATGATATAGTTTGGGAATATGAAAAGAAATTCCCATTAAATCAAAGATTTTATAGCGATCGTATTAGTGGAGCTCAACGCCTACCAAATGGTAATACATTAATTTGTGAAGGAAGTCGGGGGAGAATCTTTGAAGTTACTTTCCAAAATGATATCGTCTGGGAATACATCTATCCAGGTATTGCAGGTGATTATGAAAATAATAGTGTTTATAGAGCTTATCGTGTCCCTCCAGAATGGGTACCAGGTAATCCTTCAGGTTATGATCCATGGGAGTGAATCTTTAAAAAATAATTACTAAAAATTATTTTACTGCATACACTTTTTCAAATACTTGACACATTTAGGTAATTCTTCTTCTGCATTACCAATAACAGCACATTCCAAAGCCATGTAATTTTTATAACCAATTTTTTTAAGAGATTTAAAAATTGATTTAAAATCAATATGACCATATCCTGGTAACAATCTATTATTTTCAGCTAGATGAACATGATAAATATAATCACCTGCTTTTTCAATTGTTTCATTTATGTTTTTTTCTTCAATATTCAACTCACATGTATCAACCATAATTTTAATATTATCAATTCCTACTTCTTTACAAAGTTCTATTGCACTATCTACTGTGTTGAAGAAATGATTTTCATATCTATTAACCGGTTCCAGTGTTAAAATCGCACCAACTTCTTCTGCGTATTTTCCGACCTCTTTTAGTAGATCTAGTAATAATTTTTTTTCAAACTCTGATGGTGTTGGTTTTTCAAAAATTGGAACAACACTTTGAGGTCCTTCTTCTACTGCAAAAAAAGTAACTGCATTTATTTCTGCTGCAACACGTAAACTATCTTTTATTAACTTTCCTCTAGTTTTTGCAGCTTCTTCACTATCCAAAGCTGATACACTCGCGGGTCCTGAAACAACAACTGAAGATGGTTTAATTTTATAAGAAGATGAAAGTTCATTTATCTCCTTTGCTTTTGCATCAAGATCATCTTCTTCCATAAGCCAAAATTCAATTCCTTCAAAACCATATTTTTCTAAATATTCGAATTTTTCCTTTAACTCAAAACCTGGAGCTATTACATCTACACATGATAATTTCATGCTTTTTCCCCCATTTAAAATAATTTTTATCTGTGACCTATTAAATTATATATAAATTTTTTCTTAATTTTTTAATTTGGAAAACCTTTTTAAAAAACATTTGCTACATTTTCTTGGTGATTTTACGACTGAATTTATTTTTATGGAAACATATAACGATATGACAAGATCTGATGCAATAAAAGTTTACAAGGAAATTCGTGACACGAAACTAAAATTTATTGGTTTTAAAGATATTGGTTTACCACTTGATAAACTAAAAGAATTGCATTCTATGATGAAAGATGATGACAGAACAACATTTTTAGAAGTAGTGAGTGCATCAGAAAAAGAAACTATACGCTCAACAAAAGTTGCTTTGGAGCTTGGTGTTGATTATTTAATCGGTGGTACTTATATTGAATCAACGCTCCCTCTTATAAAAAATACAAAAATTAAATATTTCCCTTATGTAGGAAAAATCGTTGATCACCCATGTAAACTAAGAGGATCAATTGAAGAAATGGTAAATGACACTAAAAAAGTTAAAGAAAAAGGAATACCAGGCATTAATCTGCTTGCATATCGGTACAACGGCGATGTTGACAAATTAATGGAAAAAGTAAGTGAAGTTGGGCTTCCTATGATTGTCGCAGGAAGTATAGATAGTTTTGAACGCGTAAATAAAATGAAAGAGCTAGATATATGGGCGTTTACCATAGGTGGAGCAATCTTTGATAAAAAATTTTTACCCAAAGGAACCTTAAAAGATAATATTAACGCGGTTTTAAAAGAAATCAAATAAACAATTTGACAGAGGAATATAAATTGTCATTAACTTTAAAAGGTAGAGCTGGAAAGCTAGCTTATGCAGTTGGTGCTATAGGTGACACTGGTTTCTATCAGGTTATTAATACCTTTTTATTATTCTTTCTTACTGATCATCTTAAGCTTGATGTCTGGCTTGCCTGTTTAGCTTTTGCTATCTCTTTTGGAATCTGGAATGCGATAAATGACCCAATCATAGGTTTATTATCAGATCGAATTCGTACTAGATTTGGAAGGAGGAAACCGTTTATCGCAATTGGAGCCCCACTAACAATTTTATTTTTTATCATTCTCTGGATTCCTCCTACAGGTGGTAAAGCTTTAATTGATCCTTATGATGTTGGAGTGTTCCTTTTTATAACTGTTATTCTTGGTGCTTGGGCATGGACTTATAGCATGGCTGCGGTTACCTGGTTTGCTGTTTTTCCAGAAATATGGGAAAGTGTAAAAGAAAGAAGTGAAGTTGTTATTTATAGGCAGTCTTTTGCTATTATTGGTGGTGGTTTAGCTGTAGCAGGATTCCCTATTCTTCGGGATTATTTATCTGGGGGATCAATTGGATTTGAGGGATGGATTTGGGCTGCAGCTGTCCTAGGGTGTGTCTTTGCAGGTGCATATCTTTTCTCATTATTAGGTATACGAGAAAGAAAAGAACTCTCAGAAGGTGATACATATTCGATGGCTAAGTCTATTACCATTACTTTCAAAAATAAAGCTCTTCGTGCTTATGTAGTTATGGATTTAATGACTTGGTGTATGACAGGCTGGTTAGCTGCAACTATGCCTTATTTTGCTAAATATTGTCTAAAAGTAGAAGAAGCAGATGTCGCACTTTTAATGGGTCCATCTATGCTTGGAATTCTATTATTTTTTGTTATCTGGAGAATAGTATATATTGAGTATGGTCCAAAAATTACAATAGCGATAGCAACCATAGGTCTTACCCTTGCTTACATCCCATGTTTATTTATTCAAAATCTAGTCGCAGGTGCTATATGGGCATTTTTAGTAGGTGCTACCATGTCAGGTATTTTAATAGCTAGAGAGATTATGATGGGTGATGTAGTTGACGAAGATGAACTTAAAACTGGTGTGAGAAGAGAAGGATCTTATTTTGGAGCATTTATGGCTATTGAAAAAATATCGTTTCTTATTATTCCTTTGAGTGCAGGTATGATTTTATCCATGAGTGGTTACAACCCATTAGGTACTTCCTCTGAAACCCTTGATAGTGGACTTAGAATAGGTATGGTTACATTTGTTATTATTTATTCAATAGTTTTGTTTATTTTCTTACGGTTTTATCCAATAGGAAAAGAAAAAGCATCTGAGATTAGCAAAAAAATCGAGAAACTACATATAAAGAAAGAAAAAAAATTTAAAGAAAAACCAATTGAGTAGCATTAACTATATTTTAGGTTTTTTCAACACTGAAAATTCCACAGAGATCATCATATAATTTCACATAATTTTTATAGGTTTCTTTGTAAACATCTATGTTTTCTTTTTTTGGTTCAAATTTTTTCTTTATCTTAACCATATTATTTGATGCATCTTTTACACTATCATATATGCCTACTGCTTTACCTGCAAGAATTGCTGCACCAAGACAAGCTGCTTCTTCATTTTCAGTTCGAAGAATAGTTTTTCTTGTTATGTCTGCTTTTATTTGATTCCAGATATTGCTTCGTGCGCCTCCCCCAAGTACTCTTATTTCATTAACAGGAATACTAAGCTCTTCAAGTACATCGATGTTTCTTCTAACTATACAGGCTATTGCCTCCATTATCGCTCGTGAAAAATGAGCTTTTGTATGTTTTAGAGTAAATCCATAAAAAACACCCTTTGCCTTTGGATTGGCCTCAGGCGCCATTGCTCCCTGCAGATGCGGTAACATAACCAGGCCTTCAGATCCAGGTGGAATTTTTTCAACTTCTTTTCCAATTAAATCATAAGCATCGATTCCTTGGGCTTTTGCTGTTTTAATTTCTTCCTTGTAAAAATTATCGCGGAACCATCGCAAAACCATTCCACCTGTAGTAAAAGTGTGTGCCATATAAGTATTTGGAATACCATGATAATGGATAGGCATTCTACAATTTTTATCAAAAACAGGTTTATCTAATGTTGCGCATATTGCAAGTGCCGCACCAGTATTTTCTGAAAAAGTACCAGGGGATATATTTCCAACACCTATTGCACCTGCTGCTTGATCTAGAACACCAGTTGACACAATTGTTTTTCTTGATAAACCTAGTTCTTTAGCAACTTCAGGTTTCAGCTCTCCTACTGGTTCACCGGATTCTCTAATATCAGGTAATTGATCTGTTGAAATCTTTAAAAAATCTAACATTTCATCCCAATATTTCTTTGTAGTAATATTCCAATAAACTGTTGAACAGAGTAAGGAGCCTTCTGCTACTAATTCACCGGTCATTCTGTAAATAAGATAATCTTCAAGAAGAAGAAACTTGTAAACTTTATCAAAAATATTTTTCTCATGTTCTCTAATCCAAAAAATCTTAGATGCAGGCCATGTGGGAACAATTTTTACTTGACCTGTGATTTTATATGAATAACTGTTTCTGTCAAACTCATTTGACAAAACCTCTGCTTCTTTTTGTGCTCTGTTATCCAACCAGATAATTGCGTTTCTAAGAGGAATACCTTTTTTGTCAATCATCAAAAGCGTTTCCCCTTGAACAGAAAGACCTAATGCCAGAATATCATTGTTATTAACCTTTGATTTCTTTAAAACGTCCTTTATTCCTGCTTTAAATGCTTCCCAAAATGTTTTTGCTTGTAATTCAACAGATAATGATGTTGGGGTCAGTAACTCATATTCATGTGTAGAAATACCTAGTAATTTACCATTTTCATCAAAAATAGAAGTTTTAAATGCAGTGGTTCCTGCGTCTATACTTAAGATATAATCCATTGTTTATCACCAATTTTATAAATTTAACTATCTGGGGGAGCTAAAGCCCAACAAATAAGTGCAGGTTCATTATATTTATTGATAAGTTTATGTGGTTCACCAATAGGAATTATTACCACATCACCTTCTTCTAAGTTTTTAGAAGTTTTAGAAAATTTGCATGTAACCTTACCCTTTGCAACAAAAAAGATTTCTTCACCATATTTATGGCCTGGATCAACTGCTCCTTTTTTACCTGGTTCTATATATGATGTACCAAAAACAATTTTTTCAGTCTTAACATAAAGTTTACATCTTTCGTCTTTCTCAAAAAATTCCTTTGCATCTTTGCTACTAATTACCTTAATCTCACCCATAATTTTACCTAACCAAAGAATCAGAATTATACTCTATTTTTTAAATTTTCTAAAACTATCAATTTTTTTTTCTGTAATTTGTAAGATATCCACTCTTATTTTAAGGATAATAAGTGTGTAATAAAATACTTATATACCCAAATAATAATATAAAATATAAAGAATATATAATAAAAAATTAAATAAATCTATAGAAGATTAAAAATATGATGTACAGTAAAATAGTTCTACAAGGAGTTATTCTAATTGTTATATTTTCATCACTAAATCTTAATGTTTCCTCACAAGGGAGTAATTGGTGGGATAGTAATTGGTCAAGTAGACAAGAAATAATTATACCATTTGACACAAGTGTTGAAATGGGAAAATTTCAACCTATTGATATTAGGGTAACTTTTGATGAACTTTGTTGGGCAAAGGATGAACAAATAAATTCTATACGAGTTTGTTGTTTAGATAATAATAATTGGATTGAGCTTGAATCACAAATTTATGATCTAGAACACTCGGATGATACCCATATAAAAGCCTGCAGCCTTGTTTTTCTAATACCCGAAGAAGCAAATGGCAAAGAACTGTACTATGTTTATTATGATGATAGTGAAAAACCAAAGCTTAATTACCCTGATCATGTCGTTCTTACAAAAGAGCACTATTATTATGAGCCTATTCCTGGGCAAAAAGCTGATCTTGATTATTATAAGATAGTGGATGAAGGATTCTGTGTTTATGGTGTCGGTATTTCTGGAATTATGATGACAGAGTACTCCTCGCAGATGATTTTCAGACAAAGTAAAGGCCAAAAAGATTTTAGCTATAGATACTGGGATAGATTAGGTACCTTTTGTTTTCAATATGTAGATAGAAATCTACCACCGGGACAAGATACTATTACCACCCGTATGGAGCTTATTTCAGATGATATTTATACAGACGGAAATCTTATGGTTCAGTTTGGAATTACTAGTAAAACTTCAAGAGGTGATGCAAAGACTACTAATTTTTACAAATATTATTATTGTCCAAAAGATGTTAAAAGGATATGCGTGAATGTGAAACATGAAGTTTTAAAAGCCATCCAAGTAGCTAAAGAAGAGAAATTAGATGGTGAATTTGCATTCACAAGCGGTTTTAAAACTAGATCTGAAGCAAACACGTTATTAAACACTGGTGAGATATTACCTTTTATACATTATTATAATATTTATGATACAATAAAAGAAATTCCAGCTGATACTGATCCAAGATCAAGGGATGAGGAATGGTTGGTATCTGTTGAGGATAATGCTGATCTAGGAACTAAGGCATGGGTCTCGGCAGATAGTGGTGAAAGCGGAAAAGCTCATTCCTTGATTTTTTCATCAAATTCTGTTATTAAATCAGGTACGGATGAACAAGATGGTATTCAGATAAAAGGCAGTCAAAAACAAGAGGCGGATATCCCTGGTCTAAAAGCGTATTCATCAGGTGTAGGTTTTTTTAGAAATGCATATAGCTCTGATGGTAAGATGGATTTATCTATCCCTTCAGATCTTGTTGTTGAGTTTGATGGTGAATTTTTTACAACTGAGCTTAATAGCTATAAAGATGTAGAAAACGAAGCAACAATTTTTCAGGCACTAGTTAAAAACAGACCAATGCTGGGAGGTAATGTCAGTGGTATAAAAGGTGAAAAAGTAAAACAATACAATCTAACAGTTATTCCACATTTTGCACCATCTTTTCCACTAGGTTCACTTATTTCTGCTGCAACAGGTAAAAACTTTTCTTATACCTATGCGGAGTTATACCAAAATGGAAAACTTGTATCCTCAGGAATATGTAGCCGTATATCACTTGCTGGAGAACTAAACCTTGAAAAAATAACATTATCCGGGATTATTAAATTATTCGACTGGAAAAACATTTCATTTTTCAAAAAAATACGTTTTCCAAAGCTTACAGCAGGTACTTATCTTATTAAAATTTTTATTAAAACAAGAACTGGAAATAAATTTGTTGGATTGAAAATAATTGATTTAAAAGAAGATACAAAAACAAATGTTTTTTGCCGTAGACCCGGGGAAGTAAAAATAGAAGTTGCTGATCAAAATAATAAATTTGTAGAAGATGCTCAGTGCCAAATTTTACTGGGAAACATTAGCGTTGCTGAAATATCGACTACAAAAGATTCAAGTGGTATTATTTCTGTTCCTAGAGGTAAATACAATCTGATGGTTTTATACAAAGGTTTCCAGATATTTGAAAAAGACATAAATATTGGTATATTGCAAAAAAAAGAACAAGTAAAGGTGACTCTTTCAAATCTGAAACTACTTGTAGAAGATAAACTTGGTCTACAACCTGGTATAAAAATTACACCAGTGATTTTTAGTAATGAAATGATGATACCTGAGCTTATACAATCACAAGAAAATAAACCAGGTGTTTATGATTTCATTAATCTTCCTCCAGCTAAATATAAAATACAAATTTCTTATAAAAACTATCTAGATGAAAAGGAAATACAAATTCCAACTGACGGTGAAACAACCAGCATGGTTTTCTCACCAATATTTACGTTATCAACAAATGTTTTTGATGCCCGTGGAAATGCACTGCCGGAAGCAAATGTTATTATAACAAGAGAGGGAAAAACACAACAAAGTTTAACAGATCAAAACGGAGTTACAGACTTCACTGTACCTCCTGGGTCTTATAAACTAATAACACAAGATGAAGAAGAAGTTATTGCTGAAAAAACAGTTGAACTATCAAGAGATGAAACAACATATGTTGTAACAACAAAAGAGCCGATTTATCCAACTATAATTATGTTGATATCTGGTATAATTATACTTTTATTTTTAGTTTTAATTTTTATGAAAAAAATCTCTATTAGTGCGTTTTTAAAAATAATAAGTATAGCACTTGTTATTTCTGCTTTTGCTCTTCCATGGTGGCAGCTGAATGGTTCAAATAAATCTATATCAATTGAAAGAACAACTAATACTTATCTACTACCGCAAACAATGGTAACAAATACTATTTATAAGGGTGTTCAAGAACTTGAGCTGGCAAATATACCAAAAGAGTTTACAGATTTTCTATTTATAATTATAATTATTACTTTGGTTAGTATTATACCTATTTTATTTAGTATTTTAATTAAAAATCGTAAAAGAACATCAAAAGTTTTAACAATTTTGGGTTTATTATTTTTGATTTTATCATGTAGTATTTTTGCTTATGGTTTTGGAGAGCTTACAAAAGTTGGTCTAGGCAGTTTACAAGGTTCAGGAACATTAAATGTATTAGCACCTGGTACTAACAAATATATTGATATTCCAGCAAGCTGGGGTTTGTCTTTAGGTTTTTATTTAATTGTTATTTCAATAGTTTTGATTTTATCTGCATTTACTCTTGATTTAAGATATTGGAAAGCTAAAAAATACAAATTATAAATTTTTGCTCTTAAAACCAAAATATCACAAAAGATTTCCCTAAAAGTAGCCTTAACAAGAAATAAACCCTTTTTTCAGAAAAGATTTAAATATTGTGTGTATCTTAGTAACATGGGAGGAAAATTTATTTGAATAAAACTATCCTTTCAATTTGTATTACAATTTTGTTTGTTGCTACAGTTTTAACTCCACTAGGTTTTGGAAACAAACTTAACATCTTAGAAGATAAAATAATTGTTAAAAAACATGATATTCTTAATTATAATAATTCTGTATTTTCAACTGTTGGCACATCAACAACTAACATGTGTAATAACGAACCAATACCAAAATTAAATAAAAACAGTAATGGTAATAATATTTTTTCAAATGTTTTTGTTGAAGGACCATGGCCCATGTACTGTCATGATGCCAGACATACAAGTAGGAGTCCTTATAATACTGCTGATAATCCTGGTGTCGAGAAATGGCGTTTTGACACAAATGATTGGTGCACCGGTAGCCCGATTATAGATGAACAAGGAGTAATATACATTTCTGGTTTTGATGGTTTTTTCGCTGTATATCCCAATGGCACGATGAAATGGCATATTTGGCCGAGTGAATTAATTGTTTCTGCTGCTGCAATTGATGATAATGGCGTTCTTTATTTCGGTGGCATTTGGGGCGAAAATTTTCATGCGGTTTATTCAGAAAATGGAACAGAGATATGGAGGCACTCAATTGGCAACACCTATGCATCACCAACAGTTGGACCCGATGGAATAATATATTCACCTGCAACAGACAACTGGAATGTAATAGCGTTTTACCCTAATGGTACAGTGAAATGGAGTTTTCATGCAAATGAAAGAGTGTTTTCATCACCAGCAATTGGTGATGATGGTACAATATATTGCACATCATATGGTGCCTATCTTTATGCCCTCTATCCAGAGAATGGAACTATTAAATGGCAGTATCACACTGGTGGTTCTGTTAGAACCAGTGCTTGTATTGCTGGTGATGGCACGGTTTATGTTGTTTCTGTTAATGGTGTTTTGCATGCGTTGTATCCTAATGGTACTCTGAAGTGGCAGGCAAGTATTGATGGTGGTACTTCTCCCACTATTGGCTGGGATGGTATTATTTATTGTGGTTACCATCAGCTTTATGCGATTAACCCTGATGGTTCTGTGAAGTGGGTTTTTAACCCTGGTAATATAGGAAGTATTAAAGAAGGTACTCCTTGTAACTCTTTGGACGGCACTATTTATTTTGGTACATATGCAAGTGATGGTGGTGAGCTTATCGCGGTTAATCCTGATGGTACTGAGTGTTGGAGGATTTATCTTGCTACTGGTTATATTATGTCTGCACCAGCGATTGGTTCTGATGGTACGGTTTATGTTGGTTCATGGAATGATGGAACTCCTCCCTATGGTTGGGGTTATCTTCATGCAATAAATGTTTTGGATCCTGATGCTCCTTCTGCACCTGTTATTGATGGTCCAACATCTGGTCGTGTAAAAAAAACTTATAAGTTTACTTTTAGCTCAACTTCGCCTCTTGGACGTGATGTTTATTATAATATTGACTGGGGTGACCGCTCTGGCACTAACTGGGTTGGTCCGTATACATCAGGTGAAGAAGTAGTTATTAATCATAGCTATATCTGGTTAATTAGTAGGAATTATACTATTAAGGCTCAAGCAAAGGATTCTGAGAACCTTTGGGGACCTTGTAGTACATTTGAGATTCAAATATCAAAACCTAGAAATAAAGTAATTAATGGTTCCTCATTGTTAAGATTTTTAGAAAGATTTCCTTTATTTGAAAAACTTTTAAATTTTATAAAATAAATTGTTATAAAATTTTATTAAAATTCTTTCTTCATCTCATAAATCATACGTTGATATTCAACACCATCATTTGGTAACGATTTTACTTCACCAAGAATGGATGAAAGAACATATATTCTACAGATTTTTTCAACAGTTTCAGCTACATGAAAAGCTTCTGCTAAATTTTTTCCACAACAAACAGCTCCATGATTAGCAAGAAGCAGCGCATTCTTATCACCTAAGGTTGTTAACACATTTTTTGCTAGTTCCTCACTTCCAGGTAGACCGTAATCTGCAACAACTATTTCACCTCCAATATCAGAAAACATTTCATCTAAAAAAACTGGAACTGTTTTACCACTTACTGCAACGGAAAGTGCATAAATTGAATGACTATGGACAATACCACCTATATCATTTCTGTTTTTGTAGATAGCTAGATGAAAAGGTGTTTCAGAAGAAGGATTACGTCCTGTTTCCTCAGCCTCCCCAGCAAAATTAACAAGAATAATATCTTTAATTTTGATTTCTTCATATGGTATATTACTAGGAGTTATTAGCATCTTATCTTTACCTGGGACACGACAACTAATATTACCTGAGGTACCATGAGTCATTTCTTTACGAAACATTTTCAGGCCTGCATCAACAATTTGTTTTCTTAAATCCTCATACTCCATATTTATTCACCAAAATTTTTCCTATAATTTACCTATTCTATCATACCATTCTTTCCAATTATTATAAGTTTTATTATAAATCTCAACTTTTTCTTCTTCAGGATTTACAACTTCTTTAAACTCTACCATTTCTTTTGCTCCATCTTCAAAATCATGAAAAATCCCTGATCCAACAGCTGCACACATTGCACAGCCTAATAATGTTCCATCTTCTGCTTTTGCTGCTTTTACTTTTTTACCAGTTACACCTGATAATATCTCTAACCACAAGTTGCTTCTACTCATTCCACCTGTTACTTTCAGCTCATCAACTTTTTTATTTGCAATTTCCTCCATCTGCTCGATATTACCTCGAATAGCATAAGTAACATTCTCAAGTGTTGATCTGATGAAATGACCAAATGAAGCAGGACTTATATTCATTGGATGACCTGGTTGTTGAAACGTAAAAATTGCTGGTCTTACTATATTTATTTCATTGAGATTAAATATCTCCGCACCAAGAGATGCAATCATATCATCTGAACCTGGAGGAACTTTTGTTGCAAGTTTTTCCATAAATGCATAAGCTTCCTGATCCTTTTTTTCAAGTAAAACCTCAAAGTTATTCTTTAGCCATTGATAAGATAGACCCCCCATCTGACCATTACCTTCCAAAACCCATTTATCTTTAAGTGCATGACATCCTGTCCAAATTCTACGCTTTTCATCAACAACAGGTTTTGATAAAACCATCATAATTGGTGTTGAAGTACCAGCAACAACACAAATGTCACCGTCGTTAAAGGCTGAACATGCAAGTAAACCTAAATGAGTATCACCGCCACCCATTACAACAGGAATTCCTTGTTTTAAATTCATTTTTTTAGCAACATCAGATGTAAGCTCACCAATACGTTCTCCGGCATGATGAATTTCAGGGAGATTAACACTATTTAAACCAAGTACATCAAGAACTTCAGATAGCCATTTCTTTTTTTCTATATCAAAAAGCATAGTTGCAGATGCAACAGATGGCTCAGTTGCAATAGTACCAGAAAGCCTATAGATCAACCAATCACCAATAGAAAGCCCATAATTTATTGTTTTGAAAACCTCAGGTTTTTCGTTTTTAAACCAAAGTAAACGAGCAGGCATATACATCAAAGCAGGTCCTTGACCAGTTAATTTATAAAGATCAAGTTTAACATCCTGCTCAACAACATCTTGATAAAACAAACCTCTAATATCAGTGTTTGGACCAGCATAAACTTCTTTACCGTTATTGTCTAAAAAGACATATGCATGTCTCATACAAGCTGTACTAATTCCGACAACATCCTCTGGTTTTATCTTATGTTTCTTAACTAAATCTTTTACAAGAATGCAAAATGTGTCAAAAAACTCATCAGGTGTAAATTCTTTACGATAACTATCACCCTCTGGTGAATAATAACTCCAACTTTTATAGGAGAAAAAACTTTTTCCACTATCAAGGTCTAAAAAAAGAGCTTTTCCACCACCATGACCAAAATCAAGTGCTAAAACGTACCGGCTCATAATTCTCACTTTTTAAGAACCTCAGGATTTTTCAAAAACTTTGGCTTTTTTTTATTTAAATATTTTTCAATATCTTCAGCAATCATCAAAGACTGACGTATCTCAGAATCAAAAGTTGACCCACCTGCATGAGGTGTCACTGTCACATTATCAAGTACAAGAAAACGATTATCAGAATCAACCGGCTCAGATCCAAAAACATCAAGTCCAGCACCAGCAATTTTTTTATTTTTCAAAGCTTCAAACAATGCATCTTCATCAACAAGTGCTGCACGTGCGGTATTAAAAAAATACGCAGTTTGCTTCATTAAAGCTAGCTCTTTTTCACCAATCATACCAAGATTCTCATTGGTAACTTTTGCATGTAAAGTTACAAGATCAGATTCTTTAAGTAATATTTCTAAATCAACTTTTTTACTACCAATTTCTTTTATTTTTTTATCATCAACATAAGGATCATAAACCAAAATTTTGCAATTAAAACCAAATCTTAATCTTTTAGCAACCCTGAAACCTACACCGCCTAGACCAATGATACCAACTGTTTTTTCACCAAGCTCCCATCCCAAAAAACGCTGATAAAGCTCAGCAAGTCTCTCTCCACTATCAACAAAAAAACTGCCTGATTTTAGAAGTCTATCAATCTGTGTTAAATGCCGTAGCTGAGAAAGCATCAACCCAATGGTTAGATCAGCAACAGCATCTGCGTTTCTATCAGGTGTAAAAAAAACAGGAATACCTTTACTGGTTGCTACGTCCATATCAACATTATCAGGATAACCACGACAGATACCAATAATTTTTATGTTACAGGAATCCAAAACATCCTTATCAATCATATCTCCTTCTGTTATAAGAACATCAGCATTTTCTTTTTTTATTTTCTCAATATATTCTGTTGAATCACGATACAGTACACCAGTTATTCGCCAATTCTCATAAGTAAGCTCCATATATTTTTTTAAAATAGAAAAACCAGCTTCATTAAAAGGTGCTGTAACAAAGGCTTTCATAAATTCCTCTCCCCATTTTTTAATAAAGGAAGATATCTAAATCATTTCCTTTTTTTACAATAATTTCTGTAACTTTAACAAATCAGTTAAATTCCCTTTTGCCTTTAATTTACCAGTTTGATAAGCAGTCATAGGATTTGTTTTCTTGTTTAAAATTTCAATAAAGATAGTACTGTCAATTGTTACATGAATATCAGGTGTGGGTATACTTTCTTCTGCAAGTGATTGTACCTCACCATTATTAACCTTCAACAAATAAGATGTACTTAAATCCGGGAATGTAAACTGCATGTTTTTTGTAAAACCGACAAACCTTGGTTTCAATTTAGGATCATCAAACTTTGCTTTTACAAGATTTAAAGTATCTTCAATTTCTTTTTTAGTGGCCATAAAATCTTTCAACTCCAGATTAAGGGCATTGTAAAAGGTATATTGGTCATGTTAAAAGATTTTTTGATTTTTAGGATTTAAACCAGATGTTAAATGAATCTAAAATGTAATGTAATAATGTAAATGAAAATACTCTGTCTCTAGGCATTTTAACTTTTAAAGTTGCCCAATCGCTTTGCTCATTAAATGGATCTTTTACTTTTACTCTGACATCAAAATTTCCAATATAAACCCAAGTGTGTGGTACAGTTATTTCTTCACCTGAAGAAAACGGGCCAATCCACTCCTCTTTTTTACCATCACCCCAATCAATATAGTATAATAACTCGTTTCCATCAGGGTCGGTTGAATAAATTTTATATTCATATTCTTTCCAAAATTTACCAGAACTTAGGCCGTCAATTGTTGGTATATCTGGTCCTGTATTTGATTCTTGTACCCAAACTTTTGATGTTGTACTTGCTTTATTGTTTTTAATATCTGTAATATTTAAGGTAAGAGTAAATACTCCAGTTTCATCGTAAATATGAGAAGTTGCCAGTCCACTACCGACGTCTCCATCACCAAAATCCCAAAAATAATCTACTATTTCTCCTTCATATCCAATACTTTTATTTGCATTAAAACTTATTTCTTGTCCAACTAATGCGCCATAAGGACCACCAGTATCAGCATAAGGTATCCAATTAAAACTTTCAGGATCATAGTCAGCCCAAATAACAGTAAGTTTATCAATATTTAGAGCCCCATATGCAATATTGAAAAAACCATTGTATCCCCAATCAGCACCCCAACTATTTTTACAGATCCAGTAACCACCACTGAGAGTCATAGGTATATCTTTCCAACCTAGGATCATAACCACGTGATTATAACCAAAAGTTGTTTTATACTTTGGATAATAGGCATTAGGATTATGAAATAAAGCTCCAAAATATTTAAAATCTTTTGTAGCTTTCATATGAGTAACAACTGGTCCATTTTGTAAAATATAGGTTTTTATTGAGTCTCTATCACTTTTAGTTCCAGCGGATGTAAGATAACCGTAATCAAGTAATGGCACAAGTAGTTCCTCCCAATTATCACATTTAGCCGAGCATGGTATATCATCATTTGCTTTGTACTGCATACATGATTCAGTTATTATACCATTATGATAATTTCCTTTAGGGGTTGTTTCATAAATGTATTGAAACGCTCTAAAGGCATTACCACCATGGCAACTTCCAGCTGATGGTAAGCACGAAAGTATGTATTGCTCGGATAAATCAGGATTTAAATCTGCGCATCCTTCTCTAATTTTTATCATAGACTCAAAAACTGCTATAGCAGCAAATGCCCAACAGCTACCACAATATCCTTGGTTTCTTGCTGGAGTTGTCCAATCTTTTCCGTTGTAATTAGCCCAGCTAAACTCTTTTGGTAAATCATCCTGTGGTATTGGTTTAGGTGATTCTTTACTAGGATCTAAACTAATTTGGAAGTTTTCCATAACTGGGAAATCAGGAAATAATTCAGTTTGAAAAACAGCCTCGTTTTTTGTATCTTTTAAAGGTGCATTGTTAATATAGGTTTTGTTTGTAGATACAAAGGCAGGAATTGTAGTTAAAATTAAAATCCCACAAATAAACATACTTTTTAATTTTTTATCCATTTTTTCTCTCCTTTTTTAAATTTTATTATGTAATTTTTTCATCTTAAATTTTTTTATTTATTAATAATTTTTTCAAGTTGCTATGTCAATAGATTCATTAGAGGATTTTTAATAATAATTTGTCTATTTAATGAGTTTGGTGACATAGAGAATGTAAATACAGTTTCCTGACCTGCATAAATTGTAACTGTTGTTTCTTGGTTTTTGAATCCTTCCACATGAGCCCTTAGCAAATATTCACCTTCAGGTAAATCACTACGTGTATATATGCTCCATACACCAGGTTTTGGTTGAATATCATACCATGTACCTGTTTCTAAACTCCATGCAGCTATAGAAGCATTTTTTATTGGCAAACCAAGATTTGATCTTCTTACATCTACTTTAATCCTACCATTACCCGTATCTGTTTGAGCTTTTTTGGTAGTTGTATAATTATATTTAAAAACCCATGACATAAAATCCTCATGATTTGTAATAACCGAACCAGCATGTAACTCATTTTTACCATCGTTATCGCAATCTCCAACAGCAACAACAGCTAGAACTCCAAATGTTGGAAGAACCGCTTCTTCGACATAAGTGTTACCATCCCAGTTTAGTATATGAACAAGATCTGTTCCAGCACAAACTTCAGCAACTGGATCATCATCAACATTACCTACATCAAGACCTTCAATTATTCCACCTTCACCATACCATTCTTTTACAAATTTTCTTACATAACCACTTCCATTCCATTCATAAATAGAAATTTTTGGAGCCTCATAACCAAGATGAATCTCAGCTTTTCCATCACCGTCACTATCTTTACAAACACAAGCAAAGGGATAATAATTATCAGTTGTAGTTTCTAATATTGTTTCATCAAACTTTTTTTCATCTTTATTCCAGTCTAGTACAAAAACCTTGAAACCAGAACCACAGACGATCTCGTTTTCTCCATCATCATCAACATCGCCTAATCCAGCCATATACACATGGGTATACCAAGGATCAGGATTATTCCAAACTGCCTCTTTTATAAGTCTTAATCTGCCAAGTCTAAATATAACAATCTCAGGAACATTACTACCTTCAAATCCCTGATTGCCACTAACAATAAGTTCATTTTCACCATCATTGTCGTAATCTCCTATATAACAATCAGCACTTGCCCCACCCCTTAAAAATATCCAATTATTATAACCAATTATTTTATATTTACCACGAATCCATCTATAAACAGATGTACCAAATGAAGCACCAATTTCGTTTTTTCCATCACCATCCATATCACCTATTGCAAAACCACCTGGAAGTAAAGTTACAAATGGATAAAATGGACAAAAAATTGTATGCATCTCTAAATAAGTTTGTTTTGTTTCATCCCATTCAAAGACTCTAATTTTACCATCTCTTCCCCCTACTAGCATTTCATTTTTACCATCATTATCACAATCTCCAATTGGCTGTGGACCTTCGAATCTTCCTCCATAATCCCAATCTGAACCAAAATTCATCTCCCATTGCAAGCTATAGTTTTCACTAAAAACATATTCAATCTGTTTATTATCTGTATATTTTTCATTATTAGTTATATTCAAATTTGCAGATACAACAGATAAATTAACCATGCCTATGACTAAAACGATTAGAATTGAAATTATTTTCTTTTTCATTTTCAACTCCCCTAAATTAACAGATGTTAATGTGTTTCATTATATAAAAATAATTGTTTTATACTATTTAACTTAAAAAATTATAGAAATAGGTTAAATAAACGTTTTAAACAGGGAAAGATCTTAAGGATTCTCAAGATAATTGGATTTTTCACTTCTATAAATTTAGGTGTAATTACGGGTAAAGGATCAGACCATTGGCTCTGGGTGCCATTAACATCTTTTGCTTTTGCCCTTATTTCAAAGGTTCCATTTTCATTCCAAATATGATAAGCACTAATTTTTTCACCTGAAGAATAAGGTCCTAACCAACCACTAGAGTTACCATCACCCCAATCAAATAATAAATACACATTATCATTATCAGGATCAACTGTCTTACTAGTAAATTTAAAAGGTAAGCTATTTACTATATTTCTAAAACCTGAAGGTTTTTTTGGTTTACTAGGTGGATTACTTGTTAATCCCTTTTTTATTTCCGGAAAAATAATACAAGATGGATGGTCACTATCAATAAAAAGTGTATTGTTAGCTATATTGTATGTTGTATTTTTATAGATTGAATCTTTGGTATTTGGATTTGCTAAAAACCTTGGATAATTTGATGATGAAACAGCAACTCTTATTTTGTGACCTGTATTCCAAATATAAGAGGTGCTCCACATATCAACCGTAACTTCATAGATTTCCCCTGGTTGCATAAACTCCCAATGATCTGTTCCATTTCTGTTTCTCATACGAAGTATTCCATCTGTGATAAGCATTGATTTACCATCGGGATACACATCTGTTAGTTTTACAGTAAAATCAGTATCTGGGCAATCTGAAGAGACAAAAAGCCTTGCCTTAATAGGTCCTGTTGCTTCATATGGTTCTGTTAAATTATCGCTTGTAAAAACAAAAACATCACTTCTTTCTTCTATATAGGTTTGATCAAATGGTCCAGCTGGTAAATCTAAATTTTGGCCACCTACTGTTGGTACAGGATTAGTTGGATCATAAACATATGTAAGTGGTTCATTTACTGTCGGAAGGTTTTTACTTAGAATCCCATTATCATTGAAAAACCAGGAGATATTATCAGCCGAAACAGGCCAATCATCTGCATAACGCCATTGGTTACCTGGAGCATCTATAACATAAACATCACCCATGGTATAGTACCAAACCGCGGGTCTTTCATCAAAACTAGTATTTTTATTCATTGTATATTTATACGCCATTTCAGAATACATAAGAAGTAATTCTATAATTCTTCTTGAGTTTTCAGGATAAGTTAACTCACCTTGTTTATACTCGATATATCCTCCATGCCACCATGGACCTATAATAAGCTTGGATTTACCTTTTGCACCAGATCCTCCAAGATGTTGATAACCATAATAAGCTTCAATGGTTCCTTGTAGGAAAATATCGTACCATCCTCCCATATGAATCGCTGGAACATTTATATTCCCCCAGTTATCATCAAGTGTTACGTTAACCCAGGTTTCATCAGTAGAGTTCTCATGGTCGATTATTTCTTGTAAAAGATAAGAGCCATTGACACTTTTTAACCACTCCTCAACAAGGTTTTTCCTGAGTTCTCCACCTTGATAAACAGCGTATTTATGAAGATTTGGTGTTGCAACCATTACACCTTGGCAAGCAAGCTCTGGAGGATTTGCACCAGCCATAAAATATTGAGTGATTCCAAGAGCCGATGGACCTATTGAAGCAACCTTACCATTAGACCAATCGTGTGAAGCAATCCATGAAAGTGTATCTGGTCCGTCATTTTGACTTTCTCTATATCCTTGAAATGTACCTTCTGAATCATATGTACCTCTTATATCTTGTATTACTGTTGGCCATCCGATTAATGATAATATAACTCCTAATTGGAATAAATCATCTTTTCCATAGGGCGTTTGAAGAAATATAGTACCATGTGGTTTATTAAAAATAAAAGGTAAATAAACATCTGTTGCTAAAGAAACACCGTCACGCATAGGAACCATATAAGTATTTTTTATAAATCCATCTTCAGGCTGAACATTTTTTATTTTTTCTTCAAATCCTTGTTTAATAAAACCAGTAAAAACCTCATTAAATTGTTCTTGAATTTTTTTATTGTTTTTATTAGTATCAACTATATTAGTTTTTATTGTAAATGATGATACTGAAAAATTAAATCCTATTAACATAATTAAAATTCCGATAGAAAATATTTTATTCATATGATTTCTCCCCCTACATACACATTATCATGCTTTCTTTTGATTTAAACTTTTTTATTTTAAAGATTTTAATTATAATAAATCTATTTCTAGTTTCCAGGAATTCTTTTTTCCATAAATTTTTTTATCTTTAATTTCCAACTTTCTTGTAAATAATGGACAGTTTAGCACAAACGATTCGAATTCTCCACCTTCGCCGGCTGGATTTATTTTATATTTTTTTTGTAGGTTTTTAACTTCCTTTATAAACTCTTTGTCAATTTTTCTTCCAAGCCATTTCTCATCTAAAGGATAAGCAAAAACTCCTGTAATAATTATATCAAAATTATTTTTTATTAAATCTTCTAGTAGCTCCAATTGGTCTTTATGCCATAATGGATTAAAGCATTCAAGTTCAAAGATTTTACATATTTTTTCTATTCTTGATTTTTGGTAAACAGATTCTACAGCACCTGTAAAAATAGCTTTTATACCAAAATCAGTTTTTGCTTTACTTATTGCTTTTTCTAAATCTTTTAATTCTTTTTCTTTTTCACCTTTTGTTTTTTGAATAATTAAAGGAATATTCATTACTTCAGCTTGTTTTTCAACTTTTGAAATAGAAGGAGTATGGAACATGTAACTATCTGGATTTTCTGATATTATTGTTATCAGACAGGATATGTCATTTTTAGATTTTTTTGCAATATATGCTGTATAGGTTGAATCTTTTCCACCTGAAAATAAAACCCCGCATTTCATGTTTATTGAAATAACTAAAAGGTTTTTAAGAGTTGAGTTTAAATAAAAATAGGATTTTTGTGATTTTAGCTAACCACGTTATTTTTTCCTTCTCTGATTCTTAAAAATTGGTGTAATGTTTGAATTATTTGTTGAGTTTCTGGCAAGTTTTGTGAAGAATCGCTATTTGCCTCACCCATGTGGAATTTAAAAGTCTGGTCATAAACTACATCGAAGTTAAACATAACTGTATGGAAGTTCTCTGCTTCTATTGTAACTCTGTATTCAATATAGATCACCATATCTAAAACACATTTACCATCTTCATCAGTTACGTTAAATATTGGGCCTTCGCTACTAGTTGCATTTATAAATGCACCTACTATCGGTTTACATGCACAACCTTCTCCTTCATACACATAAAATGTTATTTTCGCATCAAAATTTGTGTTTTGGATAACTTGATTTGTGCTATTTTTTTGCTCTGATTTTATTAGTATAGACTGTGCTGCTGAACCTATAGCAAATGTTGCTAAAACCATTGATAAAGCTACCAAAACAGTTTTTATTCTTTTCATTTTTTTGCCCTCTTCTATTTTTCTTAACAATTGTTAATATAAGATATGCTGGTTCAAATATTTATAATTTATTTAAATTCTATAATGTATATTTTTTTTTGTTTATCCCGAAATTATTTTCTTCTAGAAAACAAAAAAAGATGATTCAGTATATATGGAGAAGCTGAATCAGAGAGGCTAATGGGATGGATGGAATTATACACATTTGAAGAAATATATAACAACAAAATATTAGGGCTTGCATGGGGTAACTGCATAACAAACTACTATGCAAATTTCACGTCAGATGCAAAAGATATTGACTATAAGACAATGCTTGAATATTCAATGTTTGCTGATCCAACAGTTGCAATACAAGATGGTGATGATCCAGTTAATATTCCAGAAATCAGACCAGTAGTTCATAGATTACTTGAAAGAATTTTAAATTATTTCCCAAATCTAACTAGACTGATAGAGTTAATAATATCAAAGATAATCTAATACAGAAAAATCAGTTGATAAAATCAAATTAATCTTTTTTTTCTTTTTTTTATTCATAAAATCATTAATTATATCTCTTCTAAATCTTCATCAGTATAAAATTTAAGTTCAGTACCATCTGGAAGAATTGCCACTTTTATCTTCTCTCCAGTATTTTTATCAAAATCATCTTTAAATGTGGTTCCTTTTGGAAATCTCATCTTCTCCCTCTGCTGATTATTGGATAATGGATCCCGGAATATAAATATTATTTTATTTAATCTGATTATGTAGCATTTTTTTAATTTATCTAAAAAACCTGATTATGCAGATGTATATTCTTCTGCATATGCATGTAATTATTCATATTAGAATAGTTTTATTAACAGTAATATGTATCTATTTCTTGGACGGGATGCAAGAAGCTAATAGATTAGAGCCCTCTATAAATATTCAAAGACCTATGGTCATAAGGGCTTTAAGAAGAAGTAATATAAGAAAAAAGACTGCAGAATATCTTTTTGAGATTAGCCCTAGCTCAAGCTATACATCTGAAATTGCTTACAATATAAAAACAACTCCAACTAATGTTATTGGTGCAATAAGAGGAATGGGTTCCAGATACAAAGAGGATGAATCACTAATCAGCTTAAATATAGTTGAAGAAAAAGATAGTGGTAAAAATATAAGGTTATATGGTTTGACTTCTTTTGGTAAGGAAATTATAGAATCTCTAAAAAACAATAAGTAATTAATAAATCTAATTTTTAATATATTAAAAATAAGAATTTGGTAAATGAATTTTTAATAAATAATTATTATTTTTCTTCATCAATTTCTATTTTCTTTTTTTGTGTAATTTCAATATAATATTTTTTATGACAATTCGGACAGGTAACAGGAGACTCTAATGAACTACGTATCCACCTATGCGCACAAAATGGACAGTTCTCCTTTTTCATAATAACTCCCGCCAGTAAAGAATATAAAAACAGGAGTTTAAAAATATTTCTAGAAAAAGAGTATATAAAATTAATTATTGTTTTTCCATTTGAACTCTACTTTTTTATAATGAGGTGCTATTTTTTTACCATATTTTGTTTTATAACCATCAACTGGTTCCCATTTTATTCCATACTCTCCAATCTTACTATTTTTATGTTTCATATTTTTTTCTCCTTACATCTATACTTTATTAAGTAATGTTAACCTTTGACATTAATTGTATTTAAAATTACTCTGTTAAAATGTCAAAATGAAAAGTTTAACACACATAAATTATAGGTTTAACTTAAAAATAAAAAAGTTCTAAATTTTTTCAGATATTACTTATTATTTTGTAATGTAAACTCCCATTCACACCATAAATTATTTGGGTGTTTATCTGGTGGACAAACTTTACAGTTAACAACAATATTTGGATTAAACTCCTTTGCAAAAGCCTTTAAAAATCCAAATCTAACAAGTTTGCAACCAAACTCTCCTAATCCTTTTTGTATTCTTGTATTTTGAACGCGACATTTAATATTTCTAATAATTGCTTTTTTTTCTTCAACAATAATTTCCTTGTCTTCGAGATCCAACGCCCAAGCAGAATAGTTTAAAGCTTTCATCATAGAAGGAATGTCAGAACCTTTTATTCCAAAAAGTTCTTTAATCCTACGAGCCTCAATTTTTCCCATTAATTCCCAAACTTTTCTATCAATTTCTGTTGCCGACTCTGTACCATACTTTTCTTCAATGTAAATATAATAAAGACCATCAACTGTCCACATATTCCTTAGATGCATTAAAACAAAATCAGAGATTTTATCATATGGTATTTCTTTAATTAATTTTATATCATCTTTTCTACTTATGGATCTTCCCTTCCGTTAATTTAATTAAAAAATATCTGGTTTTATCCTAATTTTTCTTTCACAGCATTTGTAAGTTTTGGTAAAACCTCGTAAAGATCTCCTACTATTCCATAATCAGCAGATTTGAAAATCAGTGCTTCAGGGTCTTTATTTATTGCTACAATAATTCCTGAGTCACGCATACCAGCAATATGTTGAATCTGACCAGAAATCCCAGCAGCAATATACAACTTGGGTTTAACCTTATGACCCGATAGTCCTATCCAATGATCTTCTGATAACCATTTAAGATCAGCAGAAATAGGTCTACTGCAACCAACAGTTTTTCCTTTTAAAGCATCCGCAAGTTCATTTACTAGTTTTATGTCATCTTTCTTTTTAAATCCTCTACCACAAGAAACAATTATTTCTGCTTCTTCAACGTTTACATCCCCTGCTTTCATTTCCTGAATTTTCATTATTTTTGAATTGTATTTTTCAGCATCAAATTTCTTTTTAACAATCTCTCCTTTATGGTGCGGATCTGCTGGAAGTGGATTAAAAACTTTTGGCGGAATTGTTACAATTTCTGGTTTTGAGTTAAACTGTTCTTCAGCAACTGCATTCCCACTATAAACCATACGTTCAACTGTAAGTTTTTTGTTTTTAACATAAATATTTATGCAATCAATTATGCATCCTGCATTTAGTTTACCTGCAAGACGAGATGCAAGTTCCTTACCGTTTTTGTTAGAACCAATTAAAATAGTTTCAGAATTTGTTTCTTTTATAACTTTTTCTAAAAATCCGGCGTACTCTTCTGCTTTAAAATGTTCCATTTCTGTTTCTACAATAAAAACATTATCCGCACCATGAGCAATGTATTCTTTTGCATGGGCATCTTCATGTTTTCCAATAGCTACAGCTGTTAGTTTTTTTCCTAGTTCTTTTGTAAGCTCTTTTCCTTTACTAAGTAATTCAAATGTTAATTTTTTATCATCAGAATAAACCAGTACCATTTATTTCACCTCAGAACTCCCTCTTTAGTAAGACTATCAACAAGTTTGCCAACTGATTCATCTATATTATCCTTAAAGATAATATTCTTTCTAACCATTGGAACACCCTTAAGTTCAACAGTTTCTACTTTAGGAGTCAAAGCACTAACAAGAGAATCAGCACTCCACTCATTAATAGGTTTACTGGCAGCCCCTAGTATCTGCATAAGACTTGGTAGGCGAGGTTCATTGATTTCTTTGGTAACAGTAACTAACACTGGGTAGGTTGACTCAGTTGTTACAGAGAGTTCACCCATGTTTCTTTCTGCTGTTATTTTTTCTTTTTCAGCATTTATTTTCTGGGCATAGGTTATCTGTGGAATATTAAGTATTCCTGCGAGTCTTGGTCCTATTTGTCCGGAAAACATATCAATAGATGCTTCACCACATAAAACAATATCATAATTACCAATTTTTTTTATAGCACCAGCTAGAAGATTTGAAGTAACATGATAATCAGATTTTTCTGGAAGGGTAACCAATACTCCTTCATCAGCGCCCATAGCTAGTAGCTCTTTTATTCTTTCTTTGGCATTAGAAGGACCTGCAGTTATAACAGTTATTTTTCCACCATGTTTTTCTTTTATTTTAATTGCTTCTTCCAATGCATTTTTATCTATATCACTTATTTTTTGTGGAATTCCCAGTAAAATCGGTTTTTTTGTATTTGGATCAACCTTTATTTCAGATACATCAACAACTTGTTTTGCACAAACAATTATATTCATTTTTTAACACCTTTAATTTCTATTTCCATTTCTCTTAATTGTTTTCTTTTTATCTTACCACTTTGGGTTTTAGGTAGTTCATCAACAAACTCAATCTCCCTAGGATATTTATAAGGAGCAGCAACCTTCTTTGTATGCTCCTGGATCTCAATAACGAGTTTATCAGATGCTTTTCTCTTATCATGAAGAACAATGAATGCTTTAATTATAGTACCACGAACAGGATCAGGACTACCAACAACAGCACACTCAAGAACATCAGGATGAGAAATAATAGCGGATTCAACTTCAAAAGGAGAAATACGGTATCCACTTGCTTTTATAAGATCGTCATTTCTGCCACTGAACCAATAATATCCTTCTTCATCTTGATAAAGTACATCTCCACTTAAAAACCAATCACCTGCAAAACTTTCTTGGGTTTTTTCTGGTTTATTCCAATATTCCTTAAAAAGACCAGGATCTGTTTTTTTTATCGCAAGTATACCAGATTCTCCAACAGTAACTGCTTTACCATCACTATCAACTAGTGCGCATATATGTCCAGGATGAGGTTTACCACAAGAACCAGGTTTTATATTCATACCACTCATATTTGAAACATAAACCATAACTTCTGTCATACCAATACCGTCAAATATATCAAGACCAAATCTTCGTTTCCACTCGCTTATAACTTTTGGATTTAGTGGTTCACCAGCTGAGATACATTGACGCAGGGCTGATAAATTGTATTTTTTCTCGGCGTCTTTAACTGTTAAAAACATCCGATAAGCAGTTGGTACAGATGCTAGATTAGTAACCTTGTATTTCTCCATTAATTCAAACCAATGCTGAGGTTCAAAACGCCCTTCATAAACAAATGTTGTAATTCCCCATCGCCAAACATAAAGAAAACCATTACCAAGAGGATAAATCCAGTTTAAATCCCCCGTATGAGCTATTACATCATTTTCTTTTGCATTCTGCCAATAAATTACACTAGGATCATTACCAGGTACCCATTGGTGTAAATGAACAGCACCTTTGGGATTACCAGTTGTTCCAGATGTATAACAGAAAAAAGCCATATCTATGCTTTTGGTTGGTTCCAGTTTCAAAGAGCTAGATGCACCTTTCATAAGTTCATTAAATGAAAGTTCATTTTTTTCCTTTTCACCTACTATAATTATATTTTTTAATGTTGGGCAATTTTTCTCAATCTCATGAACTTCTTTTGCATATTTTGGAGTTGTAAAAACAGCTTTTGAACTACTATCATTAATTCTATATTCTACCTCATGTGATCTAAACATAACACTAGATGGAATAGGCACAGCTCCAATCTTTACACCACCAAGAAAAGAAATCTGAAACTCAGGGATATTTGGTAATCTTATTAGAAATCTATCACCTTTTTTAAAACCAAGATTTTTTAGAACATTACCAAATTGATTAGAAAGAATACTTATTTGTCCAAATGTAAACTTTTTTGTTTTACCTTCAAGATTTTCCCAAAAAAGAGCTATTTTATCTTTGTTTTTTCCATCTGCATGCTTGTCAACAGTATCGTATCCTATGTTGTAATACTTAGGTATATTCCATTTCCAATTTTTGCACTCTTTTTCGTAGTTTAACTCCCCCATAATTATTCACCAGTATTATTTATCGTAAGAGACTTCCAGCTATAACCATACGTTGAACTTCAGAAGTTCCCTCATAAATCTCAGTTATTTTTGCATCCCTAAATAGTCTTTCAACAGTGTACTCTTTTGTGTAACCATATCCACCATGTATTTGAACAGCTTTTATTACTGTATCAACTGCAACTTCAGATGCAAAGAGTTTAGCCATTGCTGCTTCTTTTGTATATCGTTCATTAACATCCTTTTTATAAGCTGCATTATAAACTAGGTATCTAGCTGCTTCTATTTTCGTAGCCATGTCAGCAATCATCCATTGAATCGCTTGAAACTGAGCAATTGGTTTACCAAACTGTTGCCTCTGTTTCGAGTATTCAATACTTTCTTCAAGAGCCGCTTGTGCAATACCAACAGCTTGAGAAGCAATACCTATTCTTCCTCCATCAAGAGTACTTAAAGCAATTTTAAAACCATCGCCTTCTTTACCAAGAAGATTTTCTTTTGGGACCTCCATGTTTTCAAAGATTAACTCCGAAGTTTTAGAAGCATTTATCCCGAGTTTTTCAAAAATACTACCAACTTTATATCCCTTAAAACTACTTTCAACAATAAACGCACTTATACCTTTGGTACCAGCATTTTTATCAGTAACAGCAAAAATAATGATAATACCTGCTTCAGGACCACTTGTTATAAATGTTTTATCTCCATTAATTATGTACTTATTACCTTTTAAAACAGCTGTTGTTTTCATTGCACCTAAATCAGAACCAGCATTAGGTTCAGTTCCAGCAAAAGCCCCGATTTTTTCCCCTTTTGCAAGAATCGGTAAATACTTCTTTTTTTGTTCATCTGTACCATATTTTAATATAGGCCAAGCTGTAAGAGAATTATGAACTGATGTTACTACCCCAGTTGAAGCACACTTTTTTGATATCTCCTCTATTACTGTAGCATAACTTATTGTATCAAGACCTGCCCCACCATACTCAGGTGGGATAATTATACCTAAAAGACCAAGTTTAGCCATCTTTGCAAGAATCTTTGTTGGGTATTCTGCTTTTTTATCAAGTTCAGCTGCAACAGGTGCAATTTCTTTCTCAGCAAACTCTCGAACCATCTTCTGAATCATTTTTTGTTGATCATTTAATTCTAATTTCATGGTGGATTGGAATAAAATTAACAGTCATAAAACTTTCTATATAATAGGAGACTGACTCGTTAGTAAAAAGTTTATAAATAACATACTCGTTTAATTTATTATGCGGGAGGAAAAATTATGCTAAATAAAAAGAATGTTGGGAAAATAGTTGGTGTTTTATTTTTTTGCATGATTTTTATTTTTAGCTCTGTTAGTGTTGGATTAAATAATAGTTTTAATAGACAACCTGTAGCAACTTTGTTTGGTGATGTTTTTTATGTTGGTGGCAATGGAACTGGGAATTATACTAGGATTCAGGATGCAGTTGATAATGCTTCTTCTGGTGATACGGTTTTTGTTTTTGGTAACGCCAGTCCATATCATGAAAACATTGTCATTAATAAGAGTATATTTCTAATCGGTGAAGATAAAAATACTGTTGTTATAGATGCTGACTTTAAGGGAACGGCGGTAACAATTACTGCTGACAATGTATTTGTTAGTGGTTTTACAATGATTCATCCTCATGAACCTATCAATGAGCTTTGGGATTCAACATTGGTGGATATTATTTCCACAGAAAATGTTACTATTAGGGATAATATTATGGAGCAAATTCAAATATTTTTAGGGGATTGGCGTTCTGGTATATGTATTAGAAACTCATCATATTGTTTTATTCAGAATAATACAATAATTAAGGAAACTGATACTCGTCCATGTGCTGGTATAGCTGTTATTATTGGTTCAACTTTTAACAATGTTTCAGGTAATGAAATCTATCATTTTACAGAAGGTATTTATATTACTAAATGGTCTTCGAATCAGATATGTACAGATAATGTAATTTATATGAATTATTTACATCACAATGGCGCTGGTATTAGAACCGTTTTTGGTAATGATAATATAATTATTAACAACATAATAAATTTTAATATTCAGGGAATTAGAATTGAAGAAGGTTGTAACAATGTTGTTTTTGGTAATATTGTTACAGACAATGGCAAGGGTGGTGATGATGATTGGGGGATTGGTATTTTAGGTTATTATGGAGGCCATGATAATTGTGTTTCATACAATCATATTTCAAATAATAACCCAAAAGGTATCGTTTTAATTGCGATAAATAATAATATTACATACAATCATATTTCAAAAAATAATATAGGTGTTTCCTGTGAATATGGTTATCATAATTTTATAACTAAGAATAATTTTATTCTCAATAAAAAAAATGGTTATTTTTTAGGGTCAATAATTCTTAGGAATATTTGGCGTGAGAATTATTGGAATCGACCAAGGTTATTACCGTATCCTATTTTTGGTAAAGGTTTTTTTTCACCCATAGTTAATTTTGATTGGCATCCTGCTAAAGAACCATATGATATATAGAACAATCTTAATCAGGTTTCCATTTACCATAAAAAAAATACTCAGTTTTCTGTCTATTTATAATTAACCACTCTGCACCTAAAATCAAAATATCTCTTCTCCTGTTGGTGTTGAATAAAGGTGCAAGATGTTGAATAAAGGTGCGGAATTGAATTTAAGTGCAAAGATTAGCAAAATAGTAAACTTTTACTTATAATTCAAGGATTCTTAACAAATTAATTTGACCCTATAATTGGAGAAAGAAATATAACAACCTATATAATTAAAGGGGAGCAACTATGCAACTAGAAAAAGGATTTATTCACGTATACACAGGTACAGGAAAAGGTAAAACAACAACTGCTTTAGGTTTAGGACTTCGTGCAGTTGGTGCAGGACTTAAAGTTCATATGGTTCAATTTATGAAAGGGAGAAGATACAGTGAAATTGACGCTGTTAAAAGCCTACCAAATTTTACAATTTCTCAATTTGGACGTGATGAGTTTGTAAATAAAGAAAAACCTGAGAAAATTGATATAGATTTGGCACAAAAAGGCTTAACATATTCAAAAGATGTAATAAAAAGTGGAAAATATGACCTAGTTATTCTCGATGAAATAAATGTTGCAATTGATTATAAACTTATATCATTAAAAGATGTATTAAATCTTATTAAAGAAAAACCAGAAAAACTTGAGCTTGTATTAACAGGAAGATATGCTCATCCAGAAATAATTAAAATATCAGATCTTGTAACTGAAATGCTTGAGATAAAACACCCCTATAAAAAAGGGGTTAATTGTAGAAAAGGAATCGATTTTTAAATAGAAGGACTTTTTATGTTTGAAGAAAAAGAACTAGAAAAAATTAAACAAAAAAAAGATGAATGGGAGAAAAACCTTTATTCAAAACTTGTTAAAGAAAACCATGAACTTAAAGATAAATTTGAGAATTTATCTGGCATTGAAATAAAAAATATCTATACCCCAAATGACATTTCACATTTAGATTATATAAATGATATGAATTTCCCAGGTGAATATCCTTTTTTGCGTGGCGTTCATGCAAACATGTATCGTGGTCGGTTATGGACTATGCGTCAGTTTTCTGGTTTTGGTAGTGCTGAAGAGACTAATCAACGTTACAAATATTTACTTGCGCATGGTGAAACAGGCCTAAGTGTAGCTTTTGATTATCCGACTTTATATGGTTATGATACAGATCATCAGTTGTGCCGTGGTGAGTTTGGTAAATGCGGTGTTGCAATATCTTCTTTGAAAGATATGGAGATTTTATTTAGCAATATCCCTGTTGATAAAATCACAACATCTATGACTATCAATGGCCCTGCTGCTATTGTTTGGGGTTTTTATATTGCCAATGCTGAGAACCGAAATATTAATCGCCGTAATATTGGTGGAACAATACAAAATGATATTTTAAAGGAATATATTGCCCAAAAAAGTTTTATTTTCCCACCAGAACCAAGTATGCGTTTAATTGTTGATACATTCGAATTTGGTTTTAAAGAAGTTCCTCGTTGGAATACAATTAGTATCAGTGGTTATCATATTCGTGAGGCAGGATCTACAGCTGTTCAGGAACTTGCTTTTACTCTTGGTGATGGTTTGGAGTATGTTCGTTGGGCTGTGAAACGTGGACTTATAATTGATGATTTTGCTCCTCGTCTAAGTTTCTTTTTTAATGCTCATAATGATTTTTTTGAGGAAATAGCTAAATATCGTGCTGCAAGGAGAATTTGGGCTAAAGAACTAAAAAAATTAGGTGCAAAAAAACCTAGATCTCTTTTAATGCGTTTTCATACTCAGACAGCAGGTTGTAGTCTTACTGCCCAGCAGCCTGAAATAAACATTACTCGAGTAACTCTTCAAGCATTAGCTGCTATTTTAGGTGGTACACAGTCTTTACATACTAATTCTATGGATGAAGCACTTGCTTTACCATCAGAAAAAGCAGTTCGTATTGCACTTAGAACGCAACAGATTATAGCTGAAGAAAGTGGAGTAACAAGTACTGTTGATCCATTGGGTGGTTCATACTATATAGAATGGCTTACTGACAAAATGGAAGAAGAAACATACAAATATTTTGATAGAGTGGAAAAACTAGGTGGTGTTATTCCTGCTATTGAAAAAGGTTTTTTTCAACGAGAAATTGCTGAAGCAGCATATAAATATCAAAAAGAAATCGATGAAAATAGACGCGCTATTGTTGGTGTTAATAAATATAAAATGGATGAACCAATTGAGATACCTATTTTAAAAATAGATGAAAAAGGTGAAGAACGTCAGATTAATCGTTTGAAAAAACTTAGAAAGGAAAGGGATAAATCAAAATTTGAAAAAAATCGAAATAGTCTTAGAAAAGCAGCAGAAGGTGATGAAAACCTGATGCCTTATATTCTTGATTGTGTTCATAGTTACGCTACTTTAGGAGAAACCTGTGGTGTACTACGCGAGGTTTTTGGTGAATACAAAGAGCCTGCGATTTATTAAAAATAAAAGAGGTTTGATGATTTATGGAAAAAAAAATACGTGTGTTGATTGCAAAACCTGGTCTTGATGGTCACGATCGTGGTGCAAAAGTTGTTGCTCGTGCATTACGTGATGCTGGTATGGAAGTAATTTATACAGGTTTGCATCAAACTGCACCTATGATTGTTGAAACAGCTGTTCAAGAAGATGTTGATGTAATAGGACTTAGTTTATTATCTGGTGCGCATATGACTTTGTTTAAAGATGTCACTAAACTTTTAAAAGAAAAAGGAATGAGTGATGTTTTAGTTTTAGGTGGTGGTATTATCCCTGAGGAAGATACCCCTGCTTTAAAAAAAGCTGGTATATGTGGTGTTTTTGGTCCAGGTACACCATGTGAAGATATTGTTAGGTTTATTAAAAAGAACGTGAAAAAATGAGCGACCTTACGTCTAGGATTTTAAAAGGTGATCCTAGGTCTGTTGCTAAACTTATAACTATTGCTGAAAATAATTCTAGTGAACTTGCTGATGAGATGAGAGTCATACATAGACATAGTGGTAAAGCTTATGTTATAGGTATAACTGGTGTTATGGGTAGTGGTAAAAGTACGCTTATTTATGAACTAGCTCGAGCGTATAGGAAACAAGGTAAAAAAGTTGGTATTATTGCTATTGATCCAACCAGTCCATTTACCGGTGGTGCTCTTCTAGGTGATCGAGTTAGGATGACAGATTTAACTATGGATGACGGTGTTTTTATCCGTAGTATGGGTACTCGCGGGATGCTAGGTGGTCTTGCTAGTGCTGTTTATGATGCCGTTGAAATTCTTGATGCTTCTGGTAAGGATGTTGTTATTGTTGAGACTGTGGGTGTTGGTCAGGCAGAGGTCGATGTTGTAAAAATAGCTGATACAACACTGGTTGTTCTTGTACCTGGTCTGGGGGATTCTATCCAAACTATAAAAGCAGGTATCATGGAAATTGCTGATATTTTTGTTGTAAATAAAGCTGATAGACCTGGAATTGAACAAATAACTGCTGAACTAGAAAGCTTGATTGATATATCATGTATCGGTAAAGATAGAAAAATACCTGTTGTTAAAACAATAGCTAAGGATAATAAAGGTGTTATTGAGCTGGTTAATGAAATTGAAAAACATAAGGAATATCTAAAAAAAACAAAGGTTTTTGTGGCTCAAAGAAAAAAACGTTATGAGGCTGAACTTGTTGAAATCATTAGAAAACGTCTGATGAATTTTATATTTGATGAGTCAATGTTTAAAGAAAAAGTAGAAAAACTTATTGATCAGATATCAAAAAAAGAACTTGACCCGTATACTGCTGCTGATGAAATACTTAGTAAAATTATAAAATAAAAAAAAAGGAAAAATTAGTTTAATATGTTTATTAGTAGATAACTTAGTATTTCGTATGTAAATATTATATTTTGTTTATAATTAACTTAAGAAACCAGCTTATAATTTGATAACGTTCAGAAATCCTCTCAAGGAGCAAATATAGTAAATTGGTCGGTACTCTACTTCTTGGTTTAGTAACTTCTAAAGTTGCCCAATCGCTTTCATCTTTGTAAATATCTTTTAGTTTAACTTTAATTATGTAAGTTCCACCGATACTCCAAATATGTGTAGCATTAATTTCTTCTCCAGAAATATATGGGCCAGTACATCCTGAGTTATTTGTATACCTCCAATCCCAATAAGCATACAAGTTATGTCCTTCTGGATCAACTGCTTCCCCAACTGTATATGTGTATTCTACCCCAGATTTACCATTTGTTTGACCTGTTACTGTTGGGATAAGTGATGGACTGTTTTCTATAGTTACAATCAAAGATTCTGACCAAGCACTTTCTGCACCATAAGTATCCTTTACTTTTGCACTAATTTCAAAGTTACCTGTTTGATTCCAGATATGACTATCAATTCCCATTTGACCATGTCAAAGGTGGGTCTCCAGCATCAACTGAAATGATACATGAATAAGGCAGATAATTGTTTTTAGTTACTACAATATTAATATCTTCACCGGTTAAAAGTTCAATATCTAAAGTAACAAATCCTGTTTCATTTGTTAATCCTTTAACATATATTCCATCTTGTTGACATAAACACACAAGTGCTCCAACAAGAGGATCTCCATGATCATGGAACATTTCAAAAGTAGTGGCTTATTTTCCCTTAAAATTTGGTTTGCGTTTCTCTATAAAAGCAGTCATTCCTTCTTTTTGGTCTTCTGTTTGAAAACTCTTAGAAAAATATGATATCTCTAATGAGCAGGCTTTGTTCAAATCAACATCTAATCCTTTGTTAACAAGTGATTTAATAAAAGATGTCTGTACCGTGGATTTGCTTGCTATTTTGTTTGCTATTTTCTCTGCTTCCTCTATTATTTTTTCATCTGATACAACTGCGTTTATAAGTCCTATACTATGAGCTTCATTTGCATCTATAAGATCTCCAGTTAACAACAATTCTTTTGCTTTCATTTTACCAGCAAGTCTTGGAAGTCTTTGTGTACCGCCAAAACCAGGGTGAACACCAAGATTAATCTCAGGTTGGCCAATTTTAGCACTACTAGCAGCAATGCAAATATCACAAGCCATTAAAACTTCACATCCGCCACCAAGAGCATAACCATTAACTGCTGCAATAAAAGGTAAATGTGAATTTTCAATCTTTTTCATAAGATTATGCCCATTCTCAGCGAAAATTTTTGCCTCAGACGGATTCATATCTTTCATCTGTTTAATGTCAGCACCAGCAATGAAAGCTTTTCCTTCACCGGTTATTATTGCAACTTTTATGTTTTTATCTTTCTCAAGTTCTTCAATAGCTTTAGTCAATTCTAATATTGTATTTTTATCTAATGCATTCATCATATTAGGTCGGTTAATCTTTATAATACCGATGTTTTCTTTCTTCTCAATAAGTATATTCTCAAAAGTAGCCATATTTTCACCTATTTATTATATACATAAAAACCTTTACCTGTTTTTCTACCAAGTTGACCAGCTTGTACCATTTTCTTTAATAGTGGGCATGGTCTATATTTTGAGTCATTGAAACCCTCATAAAGCACGGTCATAATATTCAGTACAACATCAAGGCCAATAAGATCAGCCAGCTCAAGCGGGCCCATTGGGTGATTCATACCTAATTTCATTACATTATCAATATTTTCAACGGTACCTATTCCCTCCATATAACAATAGATTGCTTCGTTAATCATAGGCATTAAAAGACGATTTGAAACAAAACCTGGTCCATCATTAATCTCAACTGGTGTTTTACCCATTTTTATAGAAAGTTCTTTTATAATTTTAGTTGTTTCATCATCTGTTTTTAAACCACGTATTACTTCAACAAGTTTCATCAAAGGAACAGGATTCATAAAATGCATACCAATGAATTTTTCTGGTCTAGTCGTTACTGATGCTAGATCAGTTATAGGTATTGTTGAAGTATTGGATGCAAAAATACACTCTTTGTTACAGATTTTATCAAGTTCCTGAAACAATTGTTTTTTTACTTGAACATTTTCAAAAATTGCCTCAATTGCTAAATCAACATTTTTTAAATCATCTAATTTTGTTGTACCATTAATTTTTGTTATGATTTTCTTTTTATCATCAATATTCATTTTTCCTTTTTCAATACTTTTTTCAAGAAACTTCTCTATCTTTCCAATACCTTTTTTTACAAAATCATCAGTAGTATCACGAACAATCACATCAAACCCAGCTTGTGCTGTGACAAGAGCTATACCATGGCCCATCTGACCAGCACCAATAACACCAATTTTACTTATCTTCATTTTTTTCACCTCTCAATAATCATTGAAACTGCGTTTCCTCCGCCAAGGCAAATTGTTGCAAGACCACGTGTTTTTTTATAATGTTTCAAAGCATGCATAAGTGTTATTAGTATCCGTGATCCGCTACTACCAATCGGATGACCAAGAGCAACAGCACCACCATGGACATTAAATTTTTCTTTTGGAATTCCTACTCCTTTCATCAAAGCAACAGATGCAGAAGAAAACGCTTCATTATGCTCAACTAAATCAATATCATCAATTGATAAATTCATTTTTTTCAAAAGATTTTTAACACTAGGAATAGGCGCCTCCATAACATACTCTGGTTTCACCCCACTAGTGTTGTATCCTTTGATTGTCGCAATAGGATTTATTCCTAGCATTTTTGCTTTTTCTTTGCTCATTAAAACAACAGCTGATCCACCATCAGTTATTTGTGATGCATTACCAGCAGTAACAACACCACCTTCTTTAAAAACAGGCTTTAACTTTGCTAGATTTTCAACTGTTGAATCCTTTCTAATCCCTTCATCTTTATCAAAAA